>TARA_R110002049_G_scaffold163514_4_pt1 | contig 57358 bp, 28 predicted proteins | sample TARA_R110002049 | Tara Oceans TARA_R110002049 (sample SAMEA4396941) | marine metagenome | biome: Polar Biome; feature: [SRF] surface water layer (ENVO:00010504); material: water (ENVO:00002006), including particulate matter (ENVO:01000060) such as... | depth 5 m | reverse complement strand
GAAATCCTCGCAAATCAAGACTTCGATGCTTTAAAAAATATCGTTAAGAATACTTTAGAGAGAATCTCGACATTACGAAATTAGTCGTTCTGATTTACCTAAGACCAGTGCTTACCGTTTATAGACCAAGGGACTTGATAGTATTTGTTCAAGCTGGAATTGGTGTGGATTATGTATCCTAACGTTCAAGGCCCATGTTACATCATCTAAGGGCGGGTGACAAATCAACCGCTATGTATTGAATTGAAGAATCAAAAATAATTTATCGACAAAGGTAACATACAGCCATTTTAAGTCCTGAAATACAAAGAAAAAAGTAGTATCTTGATCGAAATCGGAGATTCTATTAGTATGGGGCAGCTAACCTGACATTGGTATGAAAAGAATAATTATTATGTACTAAATACGATTATTAACTCCTGAAAAACATTTGGTGGAAAAACAACAAAAGTTTGAAATATGGTACTAAACAAATGTTTAGCACCATATTTTTTTTTAAATCATTGACATCCCTTTAAAAGTAAAAAAACAATCATGGAATCTAGTAGTACATCTGTTTTACAAAAAGTTAAAGGAGGACTGAAAAATTTCGGGCCGGCATTTTTTATCATCGGCTATGTTGTGGGTACGGGAAGTGTAACTTCTATGGTAATTTCCGGAGCCAATTACGGCTTGAGTCTTTCTTGGGCGCTTTTACTCTCTTGTTTCTTTACTTATTTCCTCCTAATAGCCATTAGCAAATTGACCATTGTTTCTGGAAACACCCTGATGTATAATTTTAAAATTGCTTTTGGCAGACCATTGACCATTTTTATAATTACCGCACTTCTTGTTTCCATCGTTTCCTCATGTATCGGGGTTATGGGCGTGGTAGCCGAAGTCACTATGGAATGGATTTCTGTAAATACATCTATTTCTTTTTTAAATGGCCCTGTCATCGCTAGTTTACTTATTGTTTTATTAATAGGCCTTTTTTGGACAGGAAAGCATGAAAATTTCATTAGAATAATGAGCATTATGGTTGCTTTTATGGCCTTTGCATTCATTATCACCAGTATCATGGTAGTTCAAGAAGCTAGTACAGGTATTCTTGAATTCTTCCCTAAATTGGAAGGAGGGCAAAGCACAGGACTTGTCATTGCAGGAATCGTGGGTACAACTATGGCCGGAGTATGTTTGGCATCAAGAAGTATTTTAGTACAGGAAGAAGGATGGGGGATGAAAGATTTAAAAGCCGAGAATAAAGATGCCATGTCTTCCATGGTCATGACATTTTTTATAAGCCTAGCTATTATGATCAGTGCAACAGGCACACTTTATTTCAAAAATGTGCAGGTAGAAGACGCCACCGATATGATGCACGCCTTGGGGCCATGGGCAGGAGATTTTGCGCTTACCCTATTTACATTGGGTATCATAGCGGCAGGTTTATCTTCTATTTTTCCAAATCTTTTATTATTTCCTTGGTTAATTTCTGACTATACCCAAACGAAACGCAACATGAAAAGACCGCTATATAAACTAATTGTAATCTTAGTGGCCCTATCAGGGCTAATAGTACCCCTTGTCGGCGGTAAACCCGTTTGGATATTAATTGCCTCCCAAGCCCTAAGTCCTTTTATAATGCCTTTAATTACTCTCTTTTTATTGATTTTGCTTAATAGGGAAACTATTATGAAAGAACACAAAATAAAACCAGGAATGAACTTTGCACTAGGTGCTACACTCATTTTTAATTGCTATATGCTCTATGTCGCTTTGGATGGATTCCTGAAATTTATTTAACTTAAAAAGGCAATGTTATAAGTGTAGCTTTGGTTACACTTTGGCCCTTTCTTGCCAACCACTTACCGGTCTTGCCATTATTAAAAAATTCCCTGTATAATCAGTCGACCATTAATTTAAAAATCTTCTCGTTGTAATTTCGTACGGCTCGCAGTTCTATTATTTTACCACTAATTTTTTCTAATACCTTCTTTAGTTCATTAGAATTATCAATATTTTTACCATTCACTGCCTGAATGACCCAACCGCTTTCCAATCCCGATTTTATCCAACTTTTACCCAATTCCGTATCAATAGATTTTATAAAGCATCCAGAGTTATATCCCCCAGATGCATCTATTAAATCTGGATCATCGGCTATGTTGATAAGGGTAGCACCTTTAATTTCAACAGAACTCACGATTTTATGTTCTTCCCTTGCTTTTGAACCCGAGTAGCTACCAGAAAGCAACGTACCCAACCAACTGGGGTGCACTAGCTTGTCGACTTTCTTATAATCTGTTGAAATTACGAACCCAACGGCATGACCCTTTTCATTGAAAGAACGAAATTTCAAGTGGGTAGATCTGTCAAATTTGAAAGGTTGCACATATACGGGGGATGCTAGCGTGGGTTCGGACCCATCTGTCGTGTAACGGGTACTTCCCGATCCACCAATTCTTGTATCGGCAATAAGCGTAACGGATATTTCTTCTTCAAACTCACCACCAAAAGGAACTGCCCTAGTCATTTGATGGCCGAATTCATCCATCGGGAAATTTTTAAATCCCAATTGCAATGCGGGAGAGTTCGCGGCTACCGAATAATCGCCATTTTCCGGGTCTACGAATAGGGGTTGTGCAATTTTGGCGTTTTGATCATAACCTTCGGCTTTCCATTGCTCGAAATTCGTTTCTGTTGTAATCTGTTGTGTTTCCGGAAAATTCACATTCCAATAAAGATTATGGTCATAGTGGTTACTCCACTTGGCATTATCAAGCATTCGTATGGGACGTATAAAAATATCCGTTGGTGCATCTTTACCTGGCACGCTTCCTGAAATAACAAAAATATTCTTATAGACCTCATCTTCCGAAGCCCTTGGCCAAACATGCCAACCAAGGGGAACGGCACTCACACTGATATTATTGAACACCTTACGGAACATACCATCCCGTAATTTTATAGTAGATCCTAGATTGAGGTTATTGTATATCTCAAAAAAACTAGAGCCATCGTCCAAATCGATTGTCCAATTTCCGGCACTTATCGATTTTCTATAATTGGCGATCCGGTTGTTTCTAACGATAACGGGATCAATGGCATCCAACTTTACATATTCCTTTATAAAATCAGTGTCTGCACTCCCCCCTGAAGCCAACCATTGGCGCTCTCTGCCCCAAGAATTAAACGGACCGTGCTCACCTGTTTCACGTACCGTTTCCCATATATCGTTGTGCTCAATAATATGACCACCCCAGGTACCATCATTGATACAAATACCTGCTCTCGGACAATTATAAATGGTATTATGCGCGGCGGTTATTTTATGACTCATGGAAATATAGACCCCGGCCACTTGTTTGCCGTAATCGCCAAAATCGTGCATAATATTATTTTCTACTAAACAATTTTTGGGATAGTCTGGCGATTTAGGACCCGGCTCCAAATCCATTTCCTTTCTCATTTCACTCCAATCCTTTCCATGGATTTCCTTATCGTCCCAGGTTTGATAAAAACGTACGGCATCGGGAGAACCCACCAAACATACCGTGCTTTCCCCAACATGAAAAAATCGACAATTGCTAACCGTATTATTGCGATTATAGCCGCTCATAAAAACCCCGTTGCCGCCCAGGTATTCAAAATTACAATCGGTAATGGTACAATTTTCAGCTCTTTCCAAAAAAATGGCCCCGCCACGATGTATAGCCCAGTCTCCTCGGGCGAGCGGTTCGTAAGCCTCCATAAACGTGGTGTTGCTTTGGGAAAAATCGAGTCCCGTAATCGTGATATGGCTTACCGGTTTTTTACTGTCCCCTTTGATCTGGATCAAATCTTTAAGCACAGGAACTTCGAACACGGCATTCTTTAAATCAATACCTTCTTCCGGATAATAATAAAGTAGTTGCTCTTCTTTATCAAAAAACCACTCCCCAGGTACCGTTAATTCCTCAAAAATATTCTCAATAAAAAACCAAGAAGCGTTTTTCCCCTTTCCGCCAATACCAAATGCCCGCTGTAATTGCCACCCTCCTTCATCTAAAAATATTTTATTTTCACTTGCTTCGACACTTTTTATGCGGTACTGCATATTGCCCCAATTGTGGCTTTGAAAAGCATGAACGATTCCCGTACTGGGGTTTTTCCAGTTTTTGTTGTTAAAGTCTTCAGGCTTTAGGGTAATCCATTCATCATACCTACGATCGGTACCGTCTGCCACTTGCAAATAACCTTTTCCATCTCGCAACGGGTTTTCATAATCAAAATCGGGAAAGCGGGAACGCACTTGACGGTGACCGTTTACAAAAAGCTGGTCAAAAGCGATAGCTGACGGAAGCTTGGCCACGTAAATTCCATCTTTGTACGGTTGCCATTGTAATCCTTTCATGGGGCGTGACCCCTTAATAATCACCTCAGCACCCGGTTCACTTGAAAAAACAACGGGATTTTCTGCAGTACCTGATAATTCAGGACCTAAAACGATGGTCTTCTCCAAGTAATAGGTACCAGTAGCGAACCAAAGGGTTACGGGTTCTTTGCCTGCAAATTTGTGAAGCTCCTCAACCGCACGACCGAAAGTGGCAAAGGGTGCCATTTTCGTACCAATATTTTGGTCATTGCCCTTTTCGGACACGAAAATATCTTGCGCCCCAAATACTTGTATTGAACATAGCAGTACAAGGAATAAGCAAATTTTAGCCCTGTCCGTATATATCGATTTATGTATAAATTTCATTTTGAACTTCTATTTTGTTTGGTTCCAAAGTCGGTATGGATCGTCGTGTAGTTTCATCTGTTCTAAAAGCAGTTGCTCCATTTCGGCTAATTTTTTAGCATATTTTGGATTTTCGGCAAGATTAGTTTGCATTTCGCCCTCTTTCTGATGCTCTTTTAGATACTCATGTGGGTTTTCGGCTAAATTGAAAAGTTGTGTTTCACGTACCGATCCGTCCATCATGTCATATTTTATCAATTTCCAATCGCCTTTTTTCACCGTTCGCATTCCGGGTTTTGTACCTCCTGAATAAACGCCATACATCACTTCCCTGACAGTTTCCTTTTCCCCGTTCAAAATGGGTTTAAAGCTTGTACCCTCAACAGATTCAGGAATCGCTATTCCCGCCAAATCACAAAGTGTCGGTAAAACATCGAGCAAATAGATATTACCCTTAACTCTTTTCCCAGCCGTTATTCCTGGCCCTTTTACGATAAAAGGTACACGCCATGTATGTTCGTATAGGTTTTGTTTCCCCATTAAACCGTGTCGCCCAACCGACATTCCATGATCTGAAGTATAGATTATATAGGTATTGTCCAGCTCACCCATTTCCTCCAATTTTTTTAGCACCTTGCCCAATTGAATATCGATATTCTCTGAGCAAGCATATTCACGCCCCAATTCGTTGCGAACGGTTTGTTCATCCCGATTTTTCCATACGCCACTTACCCGTTCTTCGTCCCTAAGTTTCGGGTGGCCATGAAAAAAAGGATGGGCCTGTAAGTAATTTTCTTGTAATGGAGGCTGCTTGGCATTAGCCGGAGGAAGGGTAAGGGTATCGGTATGATTGACAGCCCCATATTTTTCCAAAAGTTCAGGAGTACCATCGCGAGTATCGTGCGGATGCGAAAAACCAAAGTAAATCAAAAAAGGATCTGTGGCTGCGGCACTTTCCCTATCATTCAAGTAACTCATTACTTGTTTGGCGTGCCAAGCACTGCCACTTTCTTCTGTGCCACCCCTCTTGGTTGCATCGTGTACTACCGTGAATTGCTCATTTGCGGCCGGGTAAGAATTGCCTTTTTTACATGTTCGCATAGTTGCATACCCCGCCCGGTTGAAAACGGCTCCCATGGTTTGCTGTTCTAAACCATCGGGTTCGTCGGGGTTTTTAAAATTACCTCTAGAAGGCAGATGCCAAAGGGTGCGCCCGCTCATAATCATGTGCCGTGACGGGGTACAAACGGCCCCCAACCAAGACCCCATATGCCGCGCACTTTCGAAAACCATGCCCTCATTGGCCAAACTTGAAATGTTAGGAGTTTCCAGTATGGATTCCGGATCATAGGCTTGCAAATCAAAAGGCGATTGGTCATCGACCAATACGAACAAAAAATTAGGGCTTTTTTTCTTTGTGACTTTATCTTCCCCATTTTTACAGGAGAAAATCAAACTCAAAAAAAATATCGGTAATACAAAGATTTTCAGACTACTGTTCATACTACTTTTCTATTCTGATACTAATTCAAATACTTTAAAATTATCTACAGTCATATGGTTGTTTACCGTTCTGAAGCCAAAATGTCCTGATTTATAAGGATTCGGATCATAAAAATCGATGATGAGATCCCCATCACGGTAATACTGAATAATGCCGTCGAAAGCAACGATCTTGATTTGTGTGGTCGTATTCGGTTCTATCAGATATTTTTGGGCTGAAAGATCATGTTCGGGCAACAAGGGTCTATTGCCATCGCCTGTATATCTTCGGAAACGTGTTTTGGAATTATCATGCGCGCCAACCCCCATATAATAAAGGCGGAGGCTATCGTAATTTGAAAATTTGCCACCCCGTTCGCTCGAGTTTGCAAAAAGATTATCAGGATACTCCATATCTTGGGCCATCCAAAAGCAGTTTAGATCCGATACCCGATCTTGAGGACCTTCATTATCGATTACATAGGCATCATAGGTAATCATAATGGGGCCTTTCAACTTTTTTTTCAGCCAAATGGTACACCCCGAAACATCGGTAATTTCCATTTTTCCGTTATTCGATTCCACCAATCCTCCGGGCATCTGCTCTACCTCCCAATTTTGGAGTCCGACTTCGAAAGAATCAAAATACACCATGTTCTTTTTCACCGTTAGGGTATCATTGATACGTTCGCTTTCCTCCTGCCCTGATACTACCGCCGAAACGAACAAAAGCATTACAATCAATAAGGTTTTATTATTCATACGTTTAAATTAAATGTTTGTAATACGTTATATCCTGTGTATCACATTAAATTTTTGAGCACTAATTTTAGAAAAGATTACTACAAATTTTCTTCATTACGAAACCGATTTTCCATAAAAATTCTGCCCTTTGTATCATTTAAGCTCTTCTTTTTCTAATTCTTCCAAAGTCCAGTAATCATCTCTTTCCGCAGATTCATTCCGTGCATCACGTACCACATTTCTATGAACACCATCTTCATCATTCATTGCCCTAATATAACTCATTACATCAGCAATCCATTGATCACTGTTACTCTTTAGAGGCATCATTATACCGTAATCTTTTCCTTCTACCGGTCCAATAAGTCCGTTTAGCAATATTTTACCAAGTGTACCTTTATCACCTTTAACCCGTGGGCTACCGATTAAAGTGGGAGCAATCAGATTTCCATCTTCTGTAGGCAGGCCTTTTAAATCTGAACCATGGCAGGTGATACATAATTGCTTGTAGGAGTCATATCCTCCAAGCACGCTCTTCTTATCCCTCTGACCTCTATTCGCTATTCTTTCTTTTAGCTTGGCCAGTTCTGAATCGTCTTTTTTAAGACTCTCCACTACGGAATGGGATACAATTTCATTTTGACTGTATTTTTCAAAGATGAGATGCAAAAGATCCGTAGCTTTTTGGTCTTTACTAAACCTCAAACTTAATGCGAGTTGGTTTACGACTTCTAAGATAGGGTCATCGATCAATTTTTCTAAATCGGTCAATATGTTTGAATCGTCGGAACTGAAAAAGTTTTCACTCAAACGAATTGCGGTTACCCTGACTCTCGGATCTTCATCCTTAAGTTTAGCAACTATCAATGCTGCGTCAACAATACCCAAGCCCTCTAGAGTCCATAGAGCATGAACCCGCTCTATTCCAAAATCTTTATCGCTTTTGAACATACCATCAAAAACAGATGTATTGTCTTTAGCCATCTCCGTTAATTCTGGAACAACCGATTTATCAGCTTTTAAAATAATAAGTTTCTGAGCGGTATTGCGATACCAACCATTAGGATGCCCTAAAAACGGTAGCAATTCCGATGCATCTTTTCCTAAAAGTTCAGGTTTTTTATCAGGCTTAATATCTTTATGTACAATTCTATAAATTCTACCTTTTCCTATATTTTTGTCTAATCCTTTACGAACAATTACAGGGCGAAGGAAACTTCCTTTTTTTGTCCAGTTGCTTTCTTGAATAATGCCGCGATACATATCTACGATGTATAGGGCTCCATCAGGACCCGTTTTGGCTTGTATCGGTCTAAAATTAAGATCAGTTGAAGCCATGAATTCAGCTTCATCATACGCATTGTAAAGCACTTTTTTACCCTCTTCTATTTTTACTTTTGCACGGCGAATGAGTCGTCCGACAGGTTCGGGAATAAATAAGTCACCATAGGTCGAAGGTGGTAATTTATGACCTCTGAATATCTCCTGACCTGCCACACCCGTAAAATGATTGAGGGTGTTATCTTCACGTAATTTTTTTAGTCCCCCTTGTACATCAGGAGTGCCCACAATTGGCCATGGCTGGACAAATTCTTTAGCCAATCTTCCCGGGGGATTGTAATCTCCATAAGCCGCAGGTTGTTGAAAGCCATATGCAGGATTTTCGCTGCCAGCGGAAGAATAATACATGGTGCCCATGTCATCTTGGGTTAACCCCCATTGACCACTGGCCATATTGTCTAGGGTGTCTACTTCTACTTTTCCTTTGGTAAATTTAAATCGATAAGGATTATAGGTTGTATAAACCCAATTGTCTAAATTCCACAACAACCCGCTTTGTTGGTGTTCCAAGTTTCCTCCACGACGATTAGGATTGTAATATACCCGTTCTTTTTTATCGGCCACCCCATCATTATCTGTGTCTTTATAACTCCATAAATCGTAGGAATAGGTTTCATTAACAATAAGTTCGTTTTCTAATGGTAAAATCATCCTGGGCAGCATAAGACTATCTATAAAGACAGAACTTTTATCCATTTTTCCGTCGCCATTGGTATCTTCGAGTAATTTTATCTTACTTACCGATTTATTTGTACCCGAACCATCTACATCTTGCATATAGGTATTCATTTCGGCAACGAACATGCGTCCATTTCCATCCCATGCTATGGTAACCGGTTCATCTATCATAGGTTCACTGGCTACCAGTTCTACCTCGTATCCTTCTGGTAAATAAAAGGTCTTCATACTTTCTTCGGGGGAAAGAAAATCGGAGACTGCCTCTTTTACAATCTCTGGTTTTTTATATATTTTTTCCGAGTATTCTTTTTCTTGGCAGCATGACAGTAGAGCGACGGCCAAAATCGGGAATAGGTTTTTAAGGTAGGTCATGGTTATGTTCATGTTTGGTTAATTGTGAATGTATCATCTCTATTGATGGAATCATTCTCGGAAAGTAATAATTAAAATTTTATATGTATTATTTATTGAATAGAATTAAACTGGTAAAATGCCCGATATGGTTTCTCAATGCCACGTAATTTTAGCCCTTTTAGTCTCGGTATTCACCCAAACATTGGCATGCTCAAATTCACGTGTAAATATCCATCCATCCGGTTTTTCACGTTTAAAGGCTCCTTTGGGGCGCCCGAGTGGTTTTTGTAAAGCAGGATAATCTACTAGGTTGCCATCCTTTAAGTTCCAACCCCAATTCCATTGAAAATATGAATAAGGCTGTGCGCCAATAAGGTAACAGGCATGGTAGTATTCCAATTGATCCATGGATCGTTGTTCGATCCCATCTGTTTTTGTGGCTCCTATGGTAATATCGCTTTTTCCCTTTCCTTTGGCCCCGAAACGATAGATCGAAATTTTTCCGGCTTTGGCAACACGGACCATATCTTCCCATTCTTTGAGTAGATTTTCTTTATTGGTTACGGTTGCATTATAATGCTCGAACATAAATGCATCGCAGACCGGGAAAACTTCTTTAGTACGGGCCCCATTGTTGCCGACCAAAATTTTATCTGGCCCTATTTGTGCTTTTAATGCCGCCATCATTTCACCTTTGGCTTTTGCCAGTTCGTTTAAATCATCTACGTGATAATCTGCATTTTCGTCTACATTCATGCGATCGACAAAAATGCCATCAGCCCCTGAAATTTTAAGCCCTTCAACTGCCGATGCCACCCACCACTTACGAAATTCTGGATTTAAAGCATCGAAATAGTATGAAAATGCCGATCCGTTCGTTTTTTCCAGAAGTTTTCCGGTCTTAGGGTCAATGGCCAAAAATTCGGCCAATTCTTTGTTTTTGGCAAGGCCCTCTGGTGTAAATTCTTTATTGAACCGAGGAAAGGGCCACGCCACATATGAATTATAATAGAATAGTACTTTGGTTTCCGGCTTTATTTGATGAAAAGCTTCTACTTCGTACTTTGTGCCCATCACTTGGTCGCCAAGCTTATTGTATGCATGTGATTTTTCAATGCAGACAAAATCTGTTCTATTCGCTATAAATTTCGCCTCATCGGTTGTCAATACCCTATCAATATCACCAAAATGATAGTACATGGGCGTCGTTTCCCAACTGAATTCTGGAAAATAGGCCTTCGATTCAAAACTGGAACCGTCACTAATAGCAAGCGTTGATTTTTGTTGTGCGTGCGCACTCAAACTTAGCATGATAAAACAACTTGCCAAGCCTGCCGCTATAATGGACTGAAACTGTACTCGTAATTTTTTCATTTTTCTTTTTAATTTATTTCAATTTTGCGCAATGGCCCTGCACTAAATTTATTTTCTGCATTATTGTCGCTAATAGTCACGGGCACTTCGTTATGCAATAGCAATTCATCTTCTTTAACCTCCAATACGACATTACCGACTTCAGAAGCCGAAATCGTATATCCTTTGGCGGTAACTTCTTTTCCGTTACCCATAAAAATTACCCCATCCCCATTCTTTTCATTGGCGATTAACGTATAGGTGGCATCGGTGGACATCCCTTTATAGTTGATCTTTTTAGTATTGGCCGAAGAAAAAACAAAATCTTCACGACCTGTTTTATGCCTGATATTCAAGCCTACGAATTCAGTACTTCCATTTTCATCTTCAAAACTCGTGATCATTTCAATACTTTTTCCTTCACCTGAAGTGAAAGGCTCGAAAACAGCTACAAATGGATGCTCCCATGCTGCTCCATACTGTCTTGCCGCAAAGGTTAGATAAGGTGCTTCGTCAACGTCATAAGGTAGGCCATGGTTTCCTTTAAAAGCTTTGTTTGGTGGTGACTTCAGTGAAAATATTTCCCTGTTTTCTGCGCCCATCATCCAAAGATTCATAAACACATCTTCTTCTTCATCTGGCCGATCTATTTTCCATTGGGCTTGATAATTTTCGTTAGTTTTAATCGATTTTTTATCCCATTGATAATCAAAAGCATATAAATATCCGCCCGCAAAAGCCATTTCTTCCGTTGGCATCAGCTTTAAGGGTTGCCCGGAAGCATCCAAAACCTCCATACTTTGACCCAAATTATGATAGAAATAATCGTGGAACTTATCGCCTTTGTGCTGTTTTTTAGAACGAAAAACATCAATATAGTAGCCGGTGGCCTCCCCTGTTTTCACAGCACTTACCAATCTCGATTGGTCACTACGGGTTTCAGGTTCTAAAAAGTAAACATCGGAATACGTAATATTCGAATAATAGCCCTCTTTTTTCTCTGACTTAGGATATGCTCCCATCAAGTCAAACGCATGATTACTGAACATTTCGGTATAAGAAGACACGCCATCGACCATCACCGTATTGTGTGCCGGGAACTGCGAATAAAACTCCAAGTATATCGGTTGTAGGTAACCAGCACCTTTTCCAGGATCGCTGCCTTGAACAAAACCCTTGCCATAAAGCTCCAGGTTGATGCCATTGGCATGCATATGGTTTCCTAGTGACGCATTCAAGGATGCCATCATACCATCTTTACCAGTTCCAATACGTTGTACATGCCAACTCACATTGGGCGCGTAAAAAGCTTGGGTGATGTAATCTTTTAAATCGCCCTCTTTGTACTTTGGGTCAAGCTCTAAAGGTTTGCTTGCAAAAAATGAACTTATGTCGGCTTTTGGTTTTCTTATTCTGTCCGCTTTTTCATTCTTGGCAAATAGGCGATACAAACCTGTAAAATCTTCTTCAAGGTTTTCATCATCGTTTTTCTGAGCAACGCGTATTAAATTTGCAAAAGCTTCTGTTTCAATACCCCCGTAATTGGAATCACCAAAAGCAACTGTTTGCCCATTGGGAAATAAATACTGGGGCAACATTTTTACAGCCTTCTGCATTACGGGCATGTAGGGTAAAATATTATGGTCGAAAGTATTGTCGAAATCCTTAATAAAAGTTGTTAAATCTTTAGTTACGCCTAGAGAATACCCCGGACACTCTGCCCAAACACCATTGTTCTTGTCATACCCAAAATTCATAAACTTCGTTAACGACCATTGCCGTGCCGAAGTAACATTCAAAATATAGTCGATGTAATATTTCCGTCCTTTTTGATCTTCATAATACTCATTATCCTTTAAGACCATTGCGGCCTTTAAAATTATCTTTGCCTGATGTAGGTTCCAGTTATTTTGTGGTACTCCATTTTTAATGATCTGATCTGTCCATCTCTTGATGGTTTTGTCATACATCGGAATATTTTCAGCATGGTTCGCTTCAATGTACTGATGTAAAAAATCATAAAGTTCGGCTACATCAATAAGCACATTTTCATGTATTACTTGAAAATTCGTAAACCCGACAAGCGTTTGAATGTGTCCGTTTAACAGATCGATAGGTTCACTTCTATACGACATGCCTTCCAAATAGGTATGCATAATAGCATTGGCAAACTTAGCGTACCGTTCATCGTTTTCCAGCCAATAGACAAATGCCGCATCTCGTGCCAACTCGATTATTTGCTCATTAATGGAGTAAATTACCCTTCCTGTTTTTGATATTTCAGCCCATTCAAAGGGATTCCCCTCTTTGCTTCGATTTGGTAGATACAGACCACGTGGGTCATCCATGTAGGGTAAAATATCTTCCAATTTTGGCGTTCCGTACGGTGTTGTATAGTCTCTTGCACCTACAAAGCGAACCGTAGGAACCGGTGCTTCCCCATCGGCATGCGAATAATTAACACCGTTAACATAAATATTGGTGGCTTTGGTCTTCCAATACATCTGCAGGCGAGAAACCATCCATTCGGGGTCTGTAACATGGCGTTCTACATGTGCATCAATTCGATTGTGGATTCCCGCCAACACGTCTTGCGCCCATTGCTCTTTTTTTATGGTTTTTTCTAAATCCTTTTTTCCTGATTGGGTAATGTACAATCTGGGATACCCCTGCTCAAGATTTTCAGGAAGCGGTATAGTACCTTCAATTTGTGCCTGAACGCTAGAGCCCGCTAGACATATCAATAAGTGAACTGCTATTTTGATATATTTTATATTACCTTTCATCACGTACACTTATCTAAATTGAACCTTTAATTTAAAGTCAATTTTACAACAGAAACTGACGCATCAGGCGCTGATTTAGGTACGCTGATTGTGAATCCTTGGTCACTTGATTCTGTTGTCAACTTCGACTTGGGGTCGGTCAACAAACTTGCCTCTTTAAGTTTAATATCGCCATTAAGAACCAATTTGCCATCTTCCGGCCAATCGAAAACATGGGCGTAAAGCACACCATCTTTTTTAGTATAGCGTCCCCATTCCGGCCTGTCATAAGGGCTAGCCGTAGCACCGTAAATCGCCTCCCCATTTGCTTTGGTCCATGCCCCCATATCATTCAGTCGTCTAATACTTTCTGCAGGAAATCTTCCAAAACCATCAGGACCGATGTTCAATAAGAAATTACCTCCTTTTGAAACGATATCCACTAATTTTTGAATAAGGTCTTCACTACTTTTCCATTTATGGTCAGATGGTTTATAGCCCCAGGATCCGTTCATAGTCATACACGCTTCCCAGTCTGAATCGATTCCTGTAGCCGGAATTTCTTGTTCGGGCGTACCAAAATCGCCTGCAAAATTCCCTTCCATGTCCATTCCTTCCATTCCCATTCGGCCTTTATCAACTCTATTGTTTACTATTGTGTTGGGCTGTATGTCACGGATAAAATCATAAAATTCCTTACCCATTTCGGTCGTATAATCGGCAATCCAGTCCCCATCGAACCAGACTACGCCTACGTCACCATAACCGGTCAATAATTCTTCTACCTGTGGCTTTAGGTAATTTTTAAAATATTTTGGGAACTCTGGATTCACCACGGTCTGGTCTTTTTGCCCCGCATTATAGTTGGGAAATAAATTGCCCTGTGCCTGCGGATGGTGCCAGTCAACGATGGAATGGTAAAAACAGAATATGATGCCCTGTTTTTTGCATGCTTCCGCCAATTCTTTGATGATATCCCGCTTAAATGGCGAGGAATCCATGATATCATAGTCGGATACTTTGGAATCCCAAAGCGCAAATCCATCGTGGTGTTTTGAAGTGATTACGATATATTTCATTCCCGCATTTTTAGCCATGGTCACCCACGCATCTGCATCAAAAAGCTCTGGATTGAACATATTAGGGAATTTTTCGTACTCCTCTATCGTGTAGTCCAACTTGTCCATGGCCCATTCGGCTCCGCCACCCGCTATTTGTTCTCCACGTTCACCACCTATAATTGAATATGCCCCCCAATGAATGAACATACCGAATTTGGCATCGCGCCACCAGGCCATACGTTCGTCATCTGAAAGCTTTTTTACATCGGAAGTTTGTTGCGAAAAAACAACACTGAAGTTTAACAGTAGCAACGTGGCCAGTGTTATGGTCTTTTTTATTTTCATTTTCATTTTGTCTAAATTTAAAATCGATTCTACTTTTGTCTCTCTTTTCTATGACTTTAAAATAATAAGAACTGTATCGTAGCCCTTTTCGAGCTTGAATACCACTTGATCGGGGTTGTTTCTGTTCGTTGTTCCTATTCTGCGCGCCACCATTTTACCATCTTCGTATAATTGAATCTCAGCTTGTTCGATTCCCTTGGGCAAAGGCATATTTATGGTCAGGGGCCTGTCGTTGGAAACCTTGAACCCATTGGGTCTGGTCTCCAAGGAAAAAGTGAACGGTACGCCCGATGAAACGATATCCCACCCATGGGATTCGAATTTTTCCATTCCCGAAAGAAACATAAGCTCAATTTTCGAGTCTTTTGTTGGTTGACGGGTTAAGGAAAAAAGTCCTTTTTGGTAGAAACCCTCACGAACGGTAATATCATTTTCGGAAACATTGAGCACCATTTTATCTTCCGTTATTTTATCGTTCAACAGCACATCGATAAGTTGTGTATTCGGAAATTCTTCTAAGGTAGAATAGGATACATTCGCAATGGGATTTACACCCCCAGACATATAGGGATTGAAAACTACGGCAAAAGGATTTTCCCAGGCAGCCTCTCCCCTCTTGAGTATTAAAGTAGGCGTCGGCTTATCTAATATTTCAATCGGGGCCGTTCCTTTACTCAAGGCATTCGATTTTGGCGAATTGACCTTATAAATGGTCTGGTTCTCACTTCCCTTTACCCATAGCTTCATCAAATTCTCGGGCTTATTTTCGCTTTGCAACGTAAACAGGGCCTGAATATCCCCAGAATTTGCGGCCTTCATTTTATCGGTGAAATAATCGTAGCCTTTTAAATCTCCATGTTTTGAGGATAAATCGTCGGTGGAAACAAAGTCTAAGGGTTTGTTATTTGAATCAAAAATCTCAAACTCCTGGCCTAGATTATGATATATATATTCGTGTTTTTGCTTTGTTTCCTGTTGTTTTTTAGATCTAAAAACATCAACGATATAGGACTTGTCAACATTTGATTTTACAATGGCGGTAAAGCGCTGCTGGTCAGAGATTGTCTTTGGCTCTAAAAACGACACTTTTGAAAAGGTTACCTTATCAAAAGATGGCCTTTCGCCAGATTTCGGATACACATTCTCCAATCTAAAAGGATGATATGTTCGCATCGCCGAATAATCGGAGATGCCATCTACGACAACCGTATTATGGGCTGGAAAACGCGAATAAAACTGCCGATGGTCAGGATGCCAATAACTTGGCCCCCGCCCCATATCGGGACCCAATACATAGTGGTTCGCATAGAGTTCCAAAGAAATTCCATTGGCATGGGCATGATTACCGAACGACCCTACCGTCGATACAAATACAGCGTTTTCGCCGGTGCCCATTCTTTGATTGAGCATGCTGACATTGGGCGCGTAAAACGTTGGTGACATCAAGTTCCCTGTATTTATATTGTTAGACGACGATTGGATTTCGTTCAAGGCATCCACGTAGAAAAACAACTCGAAGAAATTATCGGCTTTTCGTTCATACAGACCATCTGAGACCATTTGCGCTAAAAACCCAGAGATTAATTTTTCCTTATCATTCTGCTTGTATTTTCTATAGTTCGCTACCAACAGTTCGAAATTTTCAGGCGGAAGCGGTCTATGATGTGAATCTCCAAAACCAACAGTATATCCACTAGGAAACAAATACTGAAAAGATGCCAAGGCTGCTTTTTCTACAATAGGAAAATTGGTGAATTCATTGTTATTCGTCGCATGATCCAACAACGTAAAAATTCGCAATAATGTGGTGATAACATGAACCGAATACGAAGCGCTCTCGGGCCATATCGCATTTTCTTGATCGTAAACCAAAAGCGTTTCCTTAATGGCTATTTGCCTATCGGTAGATTTACTGAACGTATGGTCTAGAAAATATTCACGTCCCTTACCATTTTTGTACGTTTTATTTCCTTCAAGAACCAGGCCGATATAAGTAAGAAACCTTGCTTGAAAAAGGTTCCAATTATTGTCCGGTATTCCTTTTTTGATAATCTGGTCTCCCCATTTTTGAAACACGGCCACGGTAGTATCCAAATCGGCATTTTTAGCTTTGAAATAGTTGAATAAAAAATCATAGGTGGTTACCAAGGGTACAACTATTCCTTCGTGAATTACTTCAAAGGTGGCTAGGCCGGAAATATTCTGTTGGTTTGATTTTTCTAAATCGATCGGGGCATCCCTATGAAACATACCATTCATATAGGTAAAGAATACAGGGGCGGCAAACTCTGCATATTTTTCTTGCCCGGTAAGCCAGTAAAAAAAGGCCGCATCGGCCACAAGCTCCATGATCTGTTCGTTGGTATTCTCAATGGCAAATCCAGATTTTGATGGATGTACCCATTCCATCTTTCCGGTTTTCTTATGTTCTAAATACAACCCCCGTGGGTCATCCAAATACGGTTGAACATCTTTTAGGTTGGGCCGCTTATAGTCAGTCGCCCAATCACGAGTGCCCGAATATCGTACGGTCGGCACAGGGGCCTCACCTTCCGAATGTGAAAAATCGCCGCCTTTCAAAAAAACTTTGTTGTGTTTGGTCTTCCAATTCATTTGCAATCGAGAGACCAGCCATTCCGAATCCTTCTTCCAAAATTCAATATACTTTTCAAGTTTTTCCTTTTTTTTATCGACCAGCTCCTTTTTCCATTGAACGGTCTCTATCGATTCTACGAAAACTTCCTTTTCTTGATCGGTAACGTAAATTCTCGGGTGCGCTGTAGTTTGTGCGACCAAAACAGGTATCCCAAGAAAAAAACAGCCTATAATTAGGAGTATTTTGTCTCGCATTGCTTTTATCCTCATGCTTAAATTCAATTGCATTTTATTTGTTTTACCCGCTTTGGCCCCATGTTACTTCACTACAGACATTGACAGGCTTTGGTTACCTGGTTAGGGTTTTGTTTTAAACTCGATCGTTTGAAAATCCATTTTAGGAACAATAAACCGAACCACATCTTTCGTGTCGATAGTTGTGCGCTTTCCTCTTATTTGTTTGTGTGCGTAGGTCAAAGACACTTCATTACCTTTGAATGTATCAGGAACTGTCAATACTGTTGATTCGTTACAGGTCAACTGCACCTTTTTACCATAAACAAGGGCCGCGGCACCCGATTTTTTCCCTAAAACTTCAATAGACCAGCCATCTTTTGTGATTTTTTTCCCAGAACCTAGAAAAAGTGTGGTACTTCCCTTCTCTTCGGTTACCAAGCCGAAGCTTCCCTCGAAATCAATATTTTTATAGCTATAGGCGTTGCTTTTTTCGGAAGAGAATAGCAAATCTTCCCGACCGGTATTATGATCTATTTTCAGTCCTACAAACCCCTTGTCTCCATTTCCAACGTTAAAAGACGCTATGCTTGTTATGGTAGACAGCTCACTTGCCGTTGTAGGTTCATAAATGGCCACGAACGGCCGATTCCATGCCTCACCATACTGCCTGACCACGGTGGTCAACAATGGAGCTTCTTCGATTTCCTTTGGTATCATACCATTTCTGAATGCTTCCGATGGTGGCGATTTGACCCTAAAGACTTCACGATCACTACCACCTAACATCCACATGTTCATGCTCACTTTCCCTTCTCCCTTAATCGATAAATTGAATGTGGCTTTGATGGGATCACTAGTCATTAACGATTCTTCATCCCAGAAATAATCGTACGCTTTTATATTTCCTTCCTTAGAAGATAATTTAGTGGTTGTTTTCAATGGAAATAATTCATCATTCCCATTCTTCAATAGCAATTCCTGCCCCAAATTGTGGTAAAAATAATCGTGGTATTTATCGTTGTTTTCCTTTGTTCGAGATCGAAAAACATCGATATAATAGCCCGTTTCTTCACTGGTTCTAACGATGCCCATGACTCTATTCTGGTCGGCATTGGTACTAGGCTCGTGGAAATATAGATCCGAAAAAGTGATGTCGGGAAAATATCCTGTTTTACGCTCAGATTCGGGATAGAGGGTATTGACTTCAAACGCGTAGTAACTGCGCATTTTTTCATATCGTGATTTTCCATTAACCGAAACGGTATTGTGTGCGGGAAACTGCGAATAATATTCCCGATAATCGGATTGAAAATAACTGGACCCCCTCCCTCCTTCCGGTCCCAGAACATATCCTTTTCCGTAGAGTTCCATGGCAATACCATTGGAATGTGCATGATTACCCAATGAGCCTGCCTGGGAAATCATTAAACCATGTTTGGGGTCGAGTCCGTTTCGCATTGCAACCCAACTAACAGTTGGCGCATAGAAGGTTGCTGTCATAAAATCAGCCTGATTTGCCGGTACGATATTAGGATTCAAAGGTACTTCCGTCTTGTACAAAAAGTTATAGAAAGAATTCTTTGTTTTTTTTTCTTTTTGAGTTTTCTCTTTCCCTTCAAGCATGTACAATAACGAAGTAAATTTCTCCTCTTGTGGTCGCTTATCGAACTTTTGGGCATTGGCCACTAAATCCAGAAAAGGTGCTGTTTCCAGCGGTCCGTAGTGGGAATCACCAAATGCCACAATATATTTGTTGGGATATAGGTACTGTGGCATTACCTCAACCGCTTTGGGAAGAATGGACATGTACGGCAAAACATCAATGTTCAATGCTTCTTGAATTACCCGAGTCAAATGGGTATACCCTTTTGCGACACTTAGGGCATAGCCAGCACTCTCGTTCCAGATTCCGTTATTTTGGTCATAGCCGTATGCCAAAACATCGGCGATCGACCACTGTCTGGCCTCGGTTTCATTGAAAACACGGTTTAGGTAATATTGACAACCCTTACCATCTTCATAAGCACTGTCATCGTCTAATGCCAAAGCCAGTTGTATTACGAAATTCGCTTGATGTAGGTTCCAGTTATTATCGGGTACCCCATTCTTAATAATGATTTCAGCCAATTTTTTCAATGAACCCGTGTAAATTGGGATCATTTCTTTTTTGTTCTCCTGTAGATACTCATACAAAAATTCATAGGTTTCGGCCAGTTCATCTACAATGTTCTCCTTGATTACCTGAAAGGAGGTCAATCCTATAATTCGCTGAACATTACCATTTTTCAGGTCTATAGGTTCGTTTCGATAATACAATCCGTGCATATATACATCGAATAGGTGAGCCGCCAATTCGGCATACTCCTCATCACGTTCAATAAAGTAGACCAAAGCCGCATCACGTGCGATTTTCATGATATTCTCATTGGTATTCTCAATGACCCTGCCCGTTTTGGAAGGTATTACCCATTCCCATTCGTTCGTTTTCTTATTTTGTAAAAACAGGCCTTTATCATCTTCTAAAAACGGTTTTACATCTTCCAATTTTGGCGTTTTGTAAAGTGTCACATAATCGCGCTGCCCCGTAAACCTTACTGTGGGAACGGGTGCACGCCCCGTTGCATGGGAATAGAACTCTCCATCAACGAATACGTCGGTGGCATGCGATTTCCAATACATCTGAAACCTGGAAGACAGCCACTCTGGGTCTTTCTTATATTGTAATACATGCTTTGCGATTTTGCGCTTGAATACGTTGTAGGATGCTTTTATTTCTTCGGAATTCTCAATTTTTTGAAGGATGTTATCCTTGTTCAAATGAGGTGCCAACATTCGCGGATGTTCCCTTTCAATAGCATCTGGGAAGACAAACTGCGCAGCTGCCCAATCACTAGAAAACAGGAAGGCTATCGCAACAATAAGAAAACAGCGTTTCTGCATAAGATTGATATACTAGGGGTTACGTACCCAAATGTAACTACTATCCAAAAGTGCTTGATACTGAATTTCAAACTCCTCCTTTATTTTCTCAAAAATTTCCGGTTCCTTTAAAGATAAATCTTCAGACTCGTTGCTATCGTTCTTTAAATTAAACAAAACATAGTCCGTCAGTTTTGCATTTTTTACCAAAACCTCATTCCCATCGTATAAATTATTTAACCGAGGTACGGTTTCCCCATTGGCTTCAATACGTGCCATTATTTTCCAATCACCTTTTCGCATAGCCACCCTGCGCTCGTTCAAGGCGTTGTAAAATGCCCAAATTAAAGGTTTACTTCGATTAAATTCCCCATTCTCAAGAAGTGTGGTAAACGATTCCCCGTCTAATTCCCTATCGGGTAACGCAGCACCGGAAAGCGCCACAAATGTTGGAAGAAAATCTAAAGCGGATACCACTTTATCGGAGGTTCCGGTAAACGTTTCCTTTCCTATCCAATTGATGATACCAGGCACTCTAAAACCAGCCTCGTTAGTCCATAATTTCATGCCTCTTAGTTCCCCTGGAGTACCGTATGAACGTTTTGCCCTTTGATACCTCATTAAGGTTTCGGGGCCATTATCGGAACTAAACACAATCAAGGTATTATCTATATTATTTTTCTCAAAATAGGCTACCAAACGCCCAACTGCCAAATCGACATTTTCGACATTGGCAAAGTATTCCGCCTCTTCCCTATTCTTAGCCTTGGGCAAATATTTTTGCACCAAATCTTCCGGAGAAGCAATTGGCTCATGTGGTTCGTGAAAGGCGACTTCTAGAAAGAATGGGGCATCATTTTTTCTGCTATCCAACCAATGTATAGCCTCATTGACGATTACCTGGCTACTAAAACCTTCAATCTTACCGACTTCCTCACCATTTCGTACAAAGTTATCAGGGTCTTTATGACTGGGGGAGGCATTGTTATGTGTTGCCATCCAATGGTCGAACCCAAAATCATTCGGTTGTGGCTGTTCATCGGAATTAAACTTCGAACTACCATGCCATTTACCAACCAAACACGTGGCATATCCTACAGATTTTAACAGCGCAGGTATCGTCTGTTCATTTGCTTGTAGATGCACTAAATCTCTATAGTCCTGACTTTTTTTAGGGCCCGGAATAAAATCATAAACGCCTGCTTTATTTGGACTACGGCCAGTTAATAAACCAACGCGGGAAGGCGAACATACCGGTGCTGTCGAATAAAAATTGGTCAGCTTAATTCCTGTTGAGGCCAGCTTGTCTAAATTCGGTGTTTTAATAATAGGATGACCGAATGAAGCTAAATCTCCATACCCCAAATCGTCACATAACAATACTACAATATTAGGTTGCGTTTTTTCTAAACCCTGAATAGCTTGGGCTTGTGATTTCCCTACTATCAGAAAACACATTCCTAAAAAAAGAATAAAAGTTCTCATAAAATTGATTTTAGTTTCAGCATGATAAATTATATGGTGGCTTTTGTAGAAGAAAAACAGCTGCAATAGAGCCATTGATTACCTTTTCAGCTCTTTTGGGCTTTTAACTTCTTTAATCGCAATAGGGCCTCTATATAATAATAGTCTGCATAATTGATGGAATAGTCGATTTCACTACCGGCAGGTTTGTGGCCTGTTGAATGCAGTAAAAATGCCGAATTCTTTTCCTTGCTCAAATAGTTTTCGGAAAGTTCGACAATCATTTTCTCGGCCTTGTCGGCATACATTTTTGCCAAATCAGCATCTTTGGTAAGTGTTGTAAGTTCGAGAAGTGCCGATGCAACCAAGGCCGCGGCCGAAGCATCCCTAGGTGCTTTCGGAATATCGGGTGCACTAAAATCCCAGTAGGGTATAAGATCCTCTGGCAGACGATCTAAGTACACTTGTGCCACTTTTTGGGCCCAATCGAGATATTTTTTATCCCCTGTTTCCCGGTAGACCATCGTATAACCGTAAATGGCCCATCCTTGTCCGCGTGCCCACATACTCTCATCTTCATATCCTTGGTGGGTGACCGCTTTTATTTTTTTGCCGGATTCCCGATCATAGATGACCACGTGGTAGGAAGTAAAATCAGGCCGAAAATGATTTCTCATCGTAACATCGGCATGGCTAGCCGCCATATCATATAAAGACTTATCCCCGCCATTTTTCGACGCCCAGAACAGGAGTTCAAGATTGATCATATTGTCCATAATGGTATTATGCTGTGGCCACTCCATATTGGGAACATCCCGAGGCCAAGAAAGAATCGTACCTACCTTTGGATTGAACAGGGTTGCCAGCGTATCGGCCGCTTTCAAGATAATGTCTTTGTATTCGGGGTTTCCGGTAAGGCGATAGCCATTACCAAAACTATTGAATACCTGAAAACCTATGTCATGATCAAGGGCAGGAGTTACCGACAGTGGTGTTAGGTATCTACTGAAGGCATCAGCCTCTTTTTCCCATTTCTTATCATTTGTTCCTTCATATAAATACCATAAGGTTCCGGGCCAAAAACCACTAGTCCAATCTTTGTAATCGATAAACCGCCATTCTTTACTATCATGGGCTATATTTCTAGGAAGGCTGCTGGAATCATTGGGTATGAGTAGCAATGTTTTGGCAGCCTGATCCGCACAGTACTCCAGTTGTGCATTGACGTTAAAAGTGGAATCCCTTTTTTTTTCGGGTGATACATTACCACACCCCAATGCAAGGGTCAATAAAACCAAAAGGCTTAACAATCGTACACAGTTCCTCATAATTCTGAATGATTCAATTTATTTTCATTTGTCTTTGGTCACTTTTGGGCCGAGACTATGCAATTATAGTTCGATTATCAACAAAGCAACATAAAATATAATCCAAAGGCTATAAATTATGATTCTTTGTCTTGTGGTCTGAAGCCCTACACTAAAACTTTTACATTGCTACCTTATGAAATCATGAGACTTCTGGTAGTGCGCTGTGAATATATTTGTATAAAGCTATTTTAACTTTTCGAGACCTAAAAATGGAAATCTCGAAATTTATTCAGACTGCGACTTTCGCAAGCAGAATTGATAATTGTCTAGTGTCTACTACTATTAACTGCCGCATATTAACGTGGTATTTCGATTAGCAATTGGTTTATGGGGCATAACCATGTCTCTTAGGCAGTAAAAATAATTGAACTATTCTCCCTAAAGAACCGTTCGCCGTACCTCTTGCTATTCGTACTTTTTTTTAGAATTTCTTTCAAAAATTTTCATTTGCATTGCCCACAAGCTATAAAGAACCATAATTTATAATCAATGAACAATAAGTTATCGCTTACTACATCCTTTCTTTTTAACATTGGCTTAACGATTTCAAAGAAAGGTCGCGCACTCTAAACTTTGTTAAATCAACTCAACTTTTAAGAACTTTAAATAACACTTTATGAATACAATTAAAAACTATCAAACTATCCTAAAGTATATGGCAGGTTTGTTAGGAATCTTAAGCTTTCTATGCAGTGGTATGCATACCTCTTTGTATGCTTCAGATCCTGACGCAAATTGGAAGAACTCCATACTGAATATTGAAGTCACACAAGACCTTACGATAAAAGGTACGGTAATCAGTTCCGATGATGGCTTACCCGTTCCGGCGGCCAATGTAATCGTAAAGGGAACAACAAGTGGAACCACCACAGATTTTGACGGAAATTATACTATCAACGTTCCGTCGGAAAATACGGTACTAATATTTTCTTCCATTGGTTTTACGAGCCAAGAGATTACCGTAGGAACCAACAATACCATTAATGTTTCTTTAGAGACCGATGTTAGCGAACTTGACGAGGTAGTAGTTGTTGGCTACGGTACAGCTAAAAAGGAAACCTTGACCGGCTCAATTGAACAGGTAAAGCCAGAGGTCTTTGAAAGTCGAGCGGTAACCAATGTGGCATTGGCTTTGCAGGGTCAATCTCCGGGATTAGTGATTAACAGGAGTGCCTCAAGACCTGGTAATGAAGATATCAATCTACAAATTAGGGGTGCTACATCGGTCAATGGTGGAAGTCCCTTGATCGTTATTGATGGTGCTCCAGCTTTTGATGACAGTGAGTTTTTTCAAATGAATCCAGATGATATTGAATCGATTAGTGTTCTTAAAGATGGCGCCGCTTCAATATACGGTTCTAGGGCAGCGAATGGGGTAATTTTAGTTACTACCAAAAAGGGTCGTGGAAAAATGAAGGTGGAGTTCAATACAATGATTAGAGCCAATTTTATTGGTCTAAACCCTCCAGTTCCTACTATGCAGCAATATGGTCAACTATGGTTGGATGCCGCAGAACAAGATGCCGTTCCTAATTATTGGAATTGGGGCGAAGAAACCGTAAGGGGTTTTGCAGCGGGTGAAGCCAGATTCTATCAAACGCTTCCAGCGGTATGGGGATATGATGGACTCGTATATATGGCACCGGCCAATCGTTTTGATGAATTATATGGGTCTAACTTTGGCCGTCAAAATACCTTGAGTATTTCCGGGAGTTCAGATCAAGCTAGGTACAGGTTATCTATTGGAGAGTCTGAATCTCAGGGTGCCTTAAAAACTGCCTATGACGGTATAAAGCAATACTCGGTAAGGTTGAATAGCGACTATGATGTTACGGAAAAACTAAACTTGACGGCGAATATTGCCTTACAGAAAAATATTACATCAAGTCCGTCACAAGGGTTTGGACGTACACTCGTTGCCCAAGATGCCCCCGTATTTCCTTCAAAAAATCCTCAAGGGCAGTGGTACGGTAATTTTGGCATAGGAGGAACGAATTCAGTAGCCGCAACTTCAGAAGGTGGCAGAGATAATCTCGAAGAAAATCTAGCTAAACTAACACTGAACCTTAACTATGACATAGGGTATGGCTTCAGTGCCATGCTAAATGGGACCTATAACCATGTGAATAGCAGACGGGATGTCTACAATATAGCGGTACCTACATATAATTGGAATGGTGAATTGGTGAATGCGGTAACCAATAATCCAACAATTTCGGCGCTACATATCACTAAATCTTATCAAACCTATGGAGGCTTTCTAAACTATGACAAAAGTTTTGGCAAGCACAATTTTGGGGTAATGGCAGGTATAACTGCCGAAAAAAACGATTTCAAGGCTCTTTATGGGCATAGAACCGGTTTCGTAGATGAGGGTGTATATGATATATTGGTCGCAACAGGGGTTCAGACCAATGGAGGAGCAAATAATAACAATAATAGAGGTCAAGATCATGAAGGACTATTTTCCTATTTAACAAGAATCAATTATGATTATGATGAAAAATACTTGGTAGAACTCGTTGGTAGACGAGATGGTTCTTCCAGATTTGCACCTGGTTTTAAATTCAATAATTATGGCAGTGTTTCTGTGGGTTGGAATGTTCATAAAGAAAAGTTTTTGGAGAACGTAGATGGCTTAAACAACTTAAAAATCAGGGCCAGTATCGGTTCTAGTGGTAATCAGGTAGGTATAGGTCCGTACGACTATGTATCTACCATAGCAACCGGCACTGAACTTTTTGGCGAAGGGGGAACGCTTAGTCCAACTGCTTGGGTTAGTGGCTTGACCACTACTACACGTTCTTGGGAAGACGTTGTCATGAAAAATATCGGAATTGATTTTGCGTTGTTCAACAACAAACTATCCGGTAGTTTCGACACCTATGAAAGAAAAAACAATGGCATGCTTGTAAACGTGACATACCCCGAGGTATTAGGGGCCGAAGCGCCTGAAACCAATAGTGGAAATTTAGAAACCACAGGTTGGGAGGCCGTTTTGAATTGGAGGGGCGGTAAAAATGATTTCTCGTATAACATTGGCTTAAATATGAGCGATAGCAATAATATGTTAGTCAATTTGGAGGGAGGAAACGCTATTCAAGCAGGCTTACGCCGAACCGTTGAAGGGTATCCTCTGAACTCCTATTTTGCCTGGGAAACTGATGGACTATTCCAAACACAAGCTGAGGTTGATGCATATAACGCCCAATATGCCGGCGATGGCTCAGAAGTGCCTACCGGTGCCTCTGCCTTGCGAATTGGGGATTTAAGAAAAGTTGATTTGGATGGCAATGGTGTTATCAATGATCAAAACCCCGATGCAGAAAAAGGGCAGGGTGATGTAAAATTTGTTGGAGATGCCCAAGCACACTACGTTTTTGGTATTAACCTGGGAGCAAAGTATAAAGGCTTTGATTTTACAGCCTTTTTTCAAGGTCATTTAGAACAAACTGTGTATCGAAATGGCGTCTTGCAAGCACCTTTCGTTTTTCCTTGGCCAAACCAGACCGTAGCTTATAATGGTCAGCAGTGGACTCCGGAAAACACTAGCGCCACCTACCCTAGGTTAACAGCGCAGACAGGTCTAGCCCGGTGGAATTGGTTTGAAACTGATATAGCTGCCCAAAACAGTAAATATGTGCGTCTTAAAACACTTGTTATAGGTTACAGTTTGCCATCTGATGTTATAAATAAATTAAACCTGGATAAACTACGTATTTATTTTTCTGGCAATGATTTATTTGAGTTCACCTCATTGATCGATGGTCAAGATCCTGAATCTGGCGTTACCCCGTTGTCAACAGATACAAACATAAATAGGTCAATCTATCCGTTTCAACGTACTATTGCCATAGGTCTAAATTTAGCATTTTAGTTCTTATGATAAGGCAAGTAATAATTAACGAAAAAAATATACAGATGAAAAAAATAATATCCCTATTCTCAGCGGTCTTCCTCTTACTAGTAAGCTGCGAGGATACATTTCTTGACTTACAAGATTTAGATAGTGTAACTGAGCAGGTCTACTTTGACGATCCCCAGAATTTTGAGGATGCCGCAAATCGCTTCTATAGAGGGTTGCATTCTCCATCTCCAACAATGAATGATGGTTGGGACATGATAACCGACTATGGAACGGAATTATCAGGAAGAATTCAAGATTACGGGCAAGGTGTAAATACCGCAACAGATGAAGATATCTATTGGAACAATGGCTACACTTACCTCAGAGAGATAAACCTTTTACTTCAAAAAGCAGAGGAGTATGTCGCCGATGGAGGTGATGCATCTGAAATAAGGGAGTCCATTGCAACTGCTCATTTCTTTAGAGCCTACCAACACTTTAGATTATTAAAACGATTTGGTGGTATACCCCTTGTGACCGAGGTGACCAATGTGGATTCAGAAATTCTATTTGCCCCTAGAAATAGCAGATACGAAGTGGTAGAACAAGTTCTTTCAGATTTAGATTTGGCTATTGCAGGCTTACCCCAAACAGCGACGGGTGCAAATCTTGGAAAAATCAGCAGTATCGCCGCCATGGCCTACAAAGCACGTGTGCTTTTATTTGAAGGTACTTGGGAAAAATACGTCGGTACCGCTACTGATTTTGAAGGTTCTGGAACCGAAGATAATTCCGTGGCCTATATTGCGGCAGCGGTGACTACCGCAAAAGCCGTAATGGACAGCGGTCAATTTGCAATTTGGAATCAAAATGCTGACCCTATTATGGAAAATAATTCTTACAGATGGTTGTTTTCTTTGGAAGGTGCGGAGTCAAACCCTGGTGGTTATACCAAAGCATCAAACAACGAATTCATTATACAAACCATATATGATTTTGGTACGCAGAACACCATAAACAGTCTATTTACCCAAATCAATTTTGGGAGAAATTCACCTACACAGGTCGCATTAGACATGTATGTGAGCGATGATGGGTTGCCTATTGATAAGTCACCCCTATTTCAGGGCTATGCCGTGCAGTCCGACCAATTTATTGATAGAGACCGAAGAATGTGGGCCAATTTTGGCGAACTGGTACTTGAGGGCGAATCTCTTCCGATATTAGCTATCACAGCAGAAAGTGGTACAAATTTATCTAATTGGAAATTCACGACTTGGAATAATTATCGAGTGGTCAGAACAGAAGGGTACAACTATCCCCATTTAAGATATGCAGAAGTATTATTGATCTATGCAGAAGCATTATACGAGCGTGACGGTTCTATTTCAGATTCCGATTTAAATATCTCAGTCAATTTAGTTAGAGATAGGGCTGCGGTAGCCCCGTTAACCAATGCGCTGGTTTCTGCAAATGGATTAGACATGTTGGAAGAAATAAGAAGGGAAAGAACTGTAGAGCTTTATATGGAAGATAACAACCATTGGAATGACATAAGACGATGGGATACAGCCAAAGATTTACTTAGTGACGACCTTATCGGATATGTCATTGAAGGATCTGAATATGAAACCGACTCCTCCCTTTTTGATTCATCGAATGCTATTTTCGGCTTCAAAGAAGATTACCCATCTGGGGTTGGTCCGGTGAGGGCTCTAATTATCGACCCATCATCAAATAGACCATATAACCAAAAAAATTATCTATGGCCACTGCCAATAAATGAAACCGTAATAAACACAAACTTGGTACAAAACCCAGGTTGGTAATCGATATTAACAATAGTTTTTTTGAGTTAGTTTTTCTGGGGAAGCAGCTGTGGTGAGAGCCACAGCTGTTTTTTTGATAGTAAATACAATCTTGTTGCATGGCAACGCTTACTTTGGAAAAGGCTTTTACATTAAAACATACAACTAATCGATATCTACACTGGAACCGGACCTTCCTTTCTTCTCCATAAATTCAGTTGGTGTCAAATCAAATAATTCTTTGAAGGTTTTGCTAAAATAGGCCGTCGAATTAAAACCGGTCATATAGCTCACCTCTTTAATGGAGTATTGATTTTTCAAAAGAAGTTCAGAGGCATGCCTCAATCGCACCGTACGTATAAAGTAGCTAGGGTTATTCCCCGTAAGCGAACTAATTTTTCGATATAATTGTGAACGTCCGACCCCTAACCCCTTTAAAAGATCATCCTGCTTAAACTCCATGTCACCAATATTGTCCAAGACAATTTTTGTGGCCTTGTCTAAAAAAACAGCATCGATATTGTTCGAGGTCACTTCACTCGAGGGAAAGATGCCCCCTACCTCAGAAAATCGTTTTTTAAGCCTTTTCCTGGCCTCTAACAAATTGCTTATCCGAGCCTTTAAAACCTTAGTTACAAATGGTTTGGACAAATACCCATCTGCCCCGCTATGGTACCCTGATACCCGGTCATCGTCTTGACTTTTTGCGGTTAATAGCAATACGGGAATATGACAAGTTTCAAATTCGGTTTTAATGCTTCGACACAATTCAAAACCATCCATCTTGGGCATCATCACATCGCTAATGATGATATCGGGGTAATACTTTCGGGCCATTTTCAAACCTTTTTCCCCATTGGCAGCCTCCTTGACATTGTAGGTGCTTGCCAAATCGTTTGTCAAATGCATTCTCAGCTCCTTATTGTCTTCAACAATGAGTACCGTTGGGAGGCTCGTGCCCTCGGGTCGGGCTTTTTTCGTGACAACATCAATTTCCTCATTGGCAATCAGCATATCATATTCTACGGCCTTCATTGAGTTAATACGAAATTCGTTCTTCACGTTCTCAACCTTTTCCGTCCGTGCTTTGAGGTTTAAAGGCAATCGAACCATAAATTTGGTTCCCTTTTTATGTTGGCTTTCTACCGAAATATCGCCTCCATGAATTTCAACCAATGCCTTTGTAAAATTAAGCCCTATACCAGTACCCGACTTGGTAACATCCAAATTATAAAATCGCGAAAAAATATTCTTCAATTGTTCTTTGTCTAGTCCTACACCGGTATCTTCTACAATTATTTCAACATATTCGCCTGGTTTTTCCTTTGTAAAGAATAGCGAATCGTATATTTTTTCTGTTCGTGACACCTTCTTCATGGCGACCGTAATGGATCCCCCACTATTCGTAAACTTAATGGCGTTGGAAATTAAATTGGTAATTATTTTTTCTACCTTATCTTGATCAAAAAGCGTCGTAATATTTTCCGGATCCGATTTGAACCGGTAGTCTATTTCTTTTTTATTGGCCAAGCCTTTAAAAAGTGAAAAAATATCCTCGCAGAACTTAACGATATTTCCTTTTTCGAGTTGTAGGGGAGACATGCCGACATCCATTTTCCTATAATCCAGCAATTGATTCATTAGATGTAATAATCGCCTAGCACTTCTTTGAATGGTCAGTGCTGAAGATTTGACAGGACTCTTTTCAGGCACACTGGAAAGTATGTTATCGATCGGGTTCAGGATTAAGGTCAAAGGCGTTCTAAATTCGTGCGACACGTTCACAAAAAACCGCAGTTTCATCTGATCTAACTCGTGTCGTTGGTTTTCCCTTACTTTTTGGGTGTAATAATACATTATGGCCCAAAAAAGCAAACCACCTACGAGCATGTAGATACCATACATCCACCAAGTTTTCCAGAAAGGTGGTAAAATCTCGATATTTAATTGTGCGGCCCCTGCATCTTCCCAATCGCCGTCAATGGATGCCTTTACCTCAAAAACATAGTTACCCGGTTGCAAATTGGAGTGGTTGACAACCCTATTGGATCCAATATCAATAAATTCACCATCTAGACCATGCATCTTATAGGCGTATTGTACTTGTTCGGGGTTTTCAAAATAAAGTGCGACGAATTCAAAGGAAATATAATTTTCATCGTACCTCAATTTAAGTTTCTCTCCGGAATTCAATGCCCCATTGATCAAGACTCTGCCATTTACAGTGTCGCCCTGCACCACTTTTATATTATTCAGTTTAAAATCGGTGATTTGGGGATTCAGCACAATGGAAGAAGGAAAAGTAATATCATCTGGGTGAAAGATATTAAAACCGTTAATACCGCCTACCAGAATGCGTCCGTCTTTGGTCTTTTCTATTGATTGGGTCTGAAACTCCGAGCCCTGCAAACCATCATGTACATTAAAGTTTCTGAATTGACCTGTACTCGAATCCAAAAATGATAGTCCGCTTTTAGTCGAAATCCAAATATTGTGATTATCATCTTCCTTAATACCTACGACAAGGTTATTGGGCAGGCCGTTCTGGGAAGAGTACGACCTTATCAGTTTAAGATTACTATCAAGCTTGAATATACCGTTGTCAGTACCCAACCAAATATTTCCGAGATGATCCTCGGTAATATAATTTATTCTATTGCCTTGTAAGCCGTTTTCCCTTACCTCAGAAAAATAGATTTGTTCAGGTACATATTCTTGTATTTCATCAAGGGCAACGACATTCAACCCAAGGGTCGTACCAACCAATAAACGGTTCTTCGAATCAATGAACAGCCGTAACACAGAATTGCTAGACAAACCGTCTTCGTTCAACGAAGTATTCTTATAACTATGAAAAATTTGATTTTGGGGATCGAACAGGCTTATACCCTCAGTGCGAAGGCCGAGCCATAGTCTCTTTTGGCGGTCTTCGACCCCTGCCCATACAGAATTTTGACCAATGGAATTCGGCGCATCGGGACGATGCCCATATCTAACGAACCGCTCTTGTTCAGGGTCGAAGCTGTTCAGCCCCCCATCGAGGGTACAAATCCAAATTTTACCATCTGATGATTCAAAGGTATACAGTATTTTATTGGAACTTAAAGAATTGCTGTTACCATACTCATGGCTGTAATGTCTATATGTCTTTTTTTCCTCGTTAAAAAGATTGAGACCTCCATTATAGGCACTGATCCAAATTCTTTGCTTGTCATCTTGTAATACTGACTGGACGATTTTTTCATTTAATCCGTTAGCATTATCCGGTTGATAATAATAATGGCCGAATGAGTATTTTGAGGGATCTAATTTACTTACACCTTTGTCGTAGCTTCCTATCCAAAGTATACCGCTATTATCTTCCAAAACGGTAGAAGGCTTGTTGTTAGGCAAGGAAAACGGGTCAAAATGATTGTTTACGATTTGATGCTCGACTGTCTTTTTATTTTTATCTAAAAGAAAAAGACCATGACCATCTGAAGATACCCAAATGATACCTTGATTATCCTGATATAGATTTCTAAAGGGTATATGAACATCTGCGAACGAGAGATGGGTAAAGGAATTACTTTTTCGAGACCATAAAACTATATTCGAAAGGTCGTTACCGATCCAAAAATCATCATCAGAATCTACAAACACATTTTTGGGCAAATGATTTAATTCGTAAGGTCGCTCATGATCGATATAAATGCGGTCAAAATTATCGGTCTTCCCGTTATACCGATTTAAGTATGGGCCATCGGTAACTAAAAAAACATCATATTTCTCATCGACAATAATCGAATTCACACTATTCTCGTCCAACGAATTACTATTGGATTCATCGTTCAGATAGTAGGAAACTTCTATTTTGTTTTGTGTTACTAGCTTGCCCTGTAGTCGTATTTTTATCGCGCCATTATTCGTAGCCGCCCATAACACATTGTTTCTTTCGTCGTACAATATATCATTAATAACTTTTCTTGGGCTGTTTGAAAGAGACAATTGGTCATTCAGACCTATTCTATAGAATTTATCGGTTTTTTTATTAAAAACATTTAAGCCGTTGTTCGTGCCAACCCAAATGTTACCATATTTGTCTTCAGTTATGGCATTTATTCTATTATTACTTATCGAGGTTGAATCATTCAGAATAGCACGGTAAATTTCAAACTCGTAGCCGTTATATTGGTTTAGGCCATCGATGGTGGCAAACCATAAAAACCCTTCGCTATCTTGAAATATTTCCGTACATGTACTGCTTGACAGCCCCTCGGCCGTATCAAGATTTTCAAATTTAAGATTAGGGAACTGAGGGTACGTAAGCGGTATGGCCGATAGCCAAATCAGCACAAGAGCAATTCTTTTTACTTTTTTCAAACTTCTACGCTGTCCCATATCATGCCAAAAAGTACTTTCCAACCACTAACTACGTGAGGTCTGGCCCTATTTCATTAGTAATCAAAGTTATTGAAAAGAATTGATTTTTGTTTATTTTTCAATACTTGTAGCATTCTTCGTGGCTCTAAAATTTACCAAAAGAGCGGGTGTCGCGAAGTCTGAAATCACATTCAAAAAAGTCGGAAATCAACCCTTTGAAAATTATATCTTCAAAGTGGTCATTTATTAGGCGATTAAAAAAGTAAAATAGCTTTAACGTGCTTTCTATGCGCCACAGAAACTATTTATGAACTATCTCTTCTATTTTGTTTAGCAGGTCTTCGGGGTCAAAAGGTTTAAAAATAAAACCATCCATACCACTTTCTATCATTTTGTCTTTTACCTCTTGAAACACCGAGGCCGAAAGGGCAAGAATGGGTACATCTGTGTTAAATCTTCTAATTTCCTTAGATGCCGTATAGCCATCCATAACAGGCATTTGAATATCCATCAAAAGTGCATCATACTCATTATCGCGTACTTTGTTTACGGCAAGAAGTCCGTCATAAGCGACGTCTACAACCAAGTTGGCCTTCTCCAGTATCTGTTTGCCCACCATAACATTGATTTGATTATCCTCAACCAACAATACTCTTTTACCCTTGAGATCATGTACCTTTTTTTGGGTAACCTGGTCCAATTCACGACTCGAGGCCAGTTTTAATTCCAGATTGAAATAAAAGCGGCTTCCGTTCCCGACTTCACTTTCAACCTGCACCGTAGACCCCATCGCTTCAATTATACTTTTTACAATTGGCAAACCAAGTCCGGTTCCACCATACAGGCGATTTGTACTGCTGGAAGCTTGTGCAAAGGCCTGCCAAACCTTTTCTTGTTGTTCTTCATCAATGCCAATGCCTGTATCTATGATTTCGGTACGGATAATTATCGTATTATTTGTCGCAGCTTCTTTGACAATTTTCAAGGTCACGCTTCCCTTATCGGTAAACTTAATGGCATTGGAAACTAAATTATTGATTACCTGATTGAAACGAACAATATCTAACCATACTATAGGAAGTTCATCATCAATTTCCAATTCCAGCGTAATTCCTTTACGTAAACAACTGGACTCATGAATTTTTTTTATCTGCTTTACGGCTGCCAATATATTAGTAGGAATCGGATCTAATTCGATTTTTGTTGATTCCATTTTACTGAAATCCAAAACATTATTTAGTAAATTCAGCAGTATTTTTCCGGAGTAATTCAGCGCTTCAATATTCGGCTTTTGATCCTCACGCGGATTCGTATCGCCCAATATATGTGAAAGACCGGTGATGGCATTCAGCGGGGTTCGTATTTCATGGCTCATCATACTTAAAAATCTAGACTTGGCATTTGACGCCTCAATGGCCATCTCTCTTTGATTGTGTATTTTCGAATAAAATCCGGCATTTATCAAAGAAAAATATATTAATTGATAGGTTACTAGAACTATGGTAGTAATAATAGAAATGGGGTAAATGTACCTTCCTGCCAGTACAGGGTCCATATGAGTAGTAGTAAAAAGATTAAAATCAGTAATATATAAGAGAAACCAAAATGTCATCGACAAGCCTGAAAAAATTGCAATAAAGAGCCTTTCCCTTCTGAAAGAAAACAATACAAAAGGTAAGGCCATGGCAAACATCAATATAAATTCTACACTACCGGCCTTTCCTATGAACGAAGCAGTTAGTGTAACACTAAAATTAAAAGCAAGCATATAGATAAAACGGGCAACGGTAAGGCTTCCTTTTCTAGATATAATGGCAGAAAGAATAAAAAGAGGCGCGGTTGCCCCAATGTAGTTGCTTAATTCATGCATATCTAGACCTCTAGCAATAAAAAACCAGATTATGGTTATAATAGTGGTCAACAAGCACAATGTAGAAACAATCTTTATTCTTCTCCTAGAAAATTCTGACATATTATCGATGTATTATTGTAAGGTAAATATAAGATAACGGTTCATGAAAACACAACAACCATTTTGGCTATTAAACTATGGTGGTTAAAGTGGAACTTTTCGCTGTTATGCAATTCTTCTTTTTTAAAACATTTCAGTATAGGTAATCGAAAACTATACATAGGAACTTTCACCTGTAGCCGAACAATTCCCCTAAAAGGGAATGTATAAGGACAAAACGCCTTTTTCATGTTTTTATTTCCGATGAATTCTAAACTCCAGTAAGCTGCCGAGTGATATGTTTTAATGAACTATCTACAATCGATCTTAGGTTGAGAAGTTAAAATTATGCCTTTCAGTTTCCCCTTAATATTTTCTTATTTAAACAATTCGCCTAACTACCTAATTTGAAAACATCTCACTGAACAGCATACAGCTACTTCAGTGTGTAGAACAGAATTTCCGAAAAAATCATTTTGAACGAACCCAACAATTATGGTAAACCTCAATCACTATATTTTACATAAATTTGTTGTGGTATAGCGTATATGTGAAGACATACAAAAATGATTACAAGGGTCAATCCCTATTAAACGCAGCATACCTTTTTCTTTTAAGTTTGACCGTAAAAAAATAAGTGTTCGATGTATAAAAATGCGCCAAATTTAAAGCAATACCATTTTCAATAATGAGATTTTTCAGTTACCTCTTAGTCTTTCTATTAATTATTAGTACCGGTTGTAAGCCAGTTAAAAAAAATATCAAAAACCCGAAAACAGCAATACTCAGTTTCATTTTTGATGATTTGAACACAACGGATGCACATGTCAAATCTATATTCGATGAATTTGATTTTAAACCTTCATTTGCCCTTACCACCAATAAACTAAACCCAAAAACCGCTCCGCTGTACAAGTCGTATTCCGACGAAGGCATCAGTATACTATCCCATTCATATTCACACATCAAGATGCAGGATCCAGTTTTGGTAAACAGGAATACCCTACTGTACGAACTAAAGGAATCAAAAAAAATAATTGAAAGTTACGGCATACCCGTGCTGGGCTTTGTGACGCCGAATTCGTTCATGCATCCTGATTTTTTACCTTTGCTACAGTCGGATTACAATTATGCTTTTACCAACAATAACAAGGATTCTTATGACAATTCGGTCGAAAAGCTTCATCTTTCGCGCTATGGAATTGAAAGTAACATATCAAAATCCGACCATAACATCAGTACCATCAAAGCCCGTATAGATCAAGCCATCGCTAATAAAGAATTGTTAGTGTTCTACGGTCATGCCTTGCCATCTAATTACCTTGATGACTTTAATGCGCCACGGGTAAATGCACATGACTTGAGGGCCATTCTCGCCTACATAAAGCCAAAGGTTTCGAATCACGAATGTCTTGTTTTAACTTCAGATTTGGCGATACAGAAATATTACGAGGATTAGGCAGCTATTAAAAAGCACTTCAAATGTGTAATTTTTAGTTACTTTTTTTATAATTACGGAAAGTTTATTTGAACTTTATGCTACTAAAAAATAGGGTATTGTTATAACCGAGCTTTTTAACTTTAAGAAGTTCAATACTATCTTTAGTTACCTCGGTACCTATACGCTCCGCCGTTGCTAGAATAGCATTCTCATCATCGATGACGTAAGCACTAAAATTGCCCAATCTGGCCCCTCTTTCGGGAATCATTACTCTTTCTGTTTCAGGCATCACTCGTAACGAAGCCGTATCTACCTTGGCCATAAATAAGGGTGCCCTATGCCTGAACACATGGTCATTGTTTGCTCCTTTTCGAGTATACACCAAAAAAAGGCCATACTTATTTGCCAACCAATGTTGTTGGGTATTATAGCTCCCTAAAATACGGCCATCTGTAAACTTCCATTCTACCGGTTCTTCATAATTCAACCCATCTTTACTAATGGCGACGTAAGCAGAATGGTCTGTTCGCATTGTTAGATAAAAGGTGTTTTCATATTTGGTAATCGATGGCTCGTAGATACCTCTTCCAGAATTCATGGAAATAGAATTTCCAACCGTTAAAGCAGTTAGTTCTTCTCCATCAAATTTAAACTTTGCTACACAGGAAGAATTACGCTCATCATTATTGAGCCAACCTCCTTCGTACATAATCGGAAGCAAAATTTCGCCATTTTCTAAATCAAATCGTTGGGAACACCCCGCCGAAGGCCGATATATTGTATCTCCATCCATAGTAGTGGCAGGAAAACCCAAAGTTTTTAACCCTGACCACTTGGAAATTTCAGGATCATAAATAATGTAGCCAGCACCCCTTCCTATTTCAGGATCGGGATACTGCGCTCGATCGTAAAAGAAAATTTTTCCGGTACCGAGTACCTTTCCCGTTTTTTTATGCCACATGGGATATACATCACTGAAGACAGAATCGAAACGCGAAGATTTTTCGGCGTTCCGCGACTTCTCAACCACCGAAGGCGAAGTCCATGTTTTTCCATCCTTTGATAAACTATAAAACAAATCTCCATAATTATCGGACCCCACAATATATTGTTTGCTCATGGTCGCTAAATATTGATTTTGATCCTGCCCATATGCTGTTGCAAAAGTCTGGCTCCATACAAAATTTGAGTTCAGACCTGTTACAATTGTATCTAAATCAACTTTGAACGTCACCTCTTGTTTTTCCTGTATCTCTTGCTTGCAACTTGTAAAGTATGACATACAAAAAACAAGCCCGAGAGCTTTCAGTACACTAATACGTATGACCTTTATGCGATATATCATTATAATTTTTAAATCCTTTGAATTAATGGCTCCCGACAATCATGAAAACCTCAAGAAAGTTGGCTATCCGTTTTTATATGTTAATATCGGCGCTTTCATGATCTACCCCAGCATCTCCTACGGCCCTTTTAAGTTTCGAAAGGGTCTTGTTCATATGAACTTTAAATGAAATTAAATCTGCACCATGCAAGACTATATTAGCGCCAAGGTTTATCCATTTTAATTCACTTTCTATATCCTCGTATATCATATGAATTCCGACACCCTTTCCTTTATTTCGCGCTTTTTCTATAATATCATCTACTGTAGTTATAAACTCTGGTGTCTGATAATTTTCGGGATTACCTAAACTACAGGAAAGGTCATGAGGACCGATTAAAATACCATCTAAACCCTCGACTTCAAGAATCTCTGGTAAAGCTTTTATGCCTTTCTTGCTTTCTATGTTTACAATCAAAACATTATTCTTATTCGAGTCTGCTATATACGACGATAAATGAGCTCCAAAAGCATTAGAGGTTTTTAACTGATCTTTTAGCAAACTACCCTTAACGGGTTTATTTTTTACGGCACCCATCAAATCAAGAACCTGATCGACCGATTCAACATATGGTGCAATAACGCCCGAGGCGCCACCGTCTAATACCATTGATGCTAAATATGGATCTGGGCTGGGAATACGAACAATCGGTGCTATATTCATATTTTGATAAACGACGCACATCCAACTTAATTGGTTCCGGTCAATTGGAATATGCTCGGTATCTATAAAAACAAAATCTACACCCAAGGATTTTACAACTTTAGGCCACATTGGTGATGTAGAAACGGTGAGCGTTCCATAAACCCTTTTTCCTAATCTCAAACATTCAATTATTTCGTTTCCCTTCATTTTTTTATATCATTTGCGCTAGATTGACTAGACATACCTTTCTCAAGGCTACTAGTAATTATTTGTCCCTAAAAACCAGACTTGCGATGTACCCGACCAAAAAACAAGATATTACCCCGGTGGCCGAATACATTAATAGATGCACGGGTTCTGACATCGCCACCAACACCTGTACTACGATGCTAACCGCAATCCCTATCAAAACCCCAATGGAATTGGCTTTTTTGGTAAATATTCCCAAGAGGAAAACCCCGCCCAAGCCACCAATAACCAAACCAAGGACCTTTTGGAATTCATCCCAAAGGGATTTTACATCCATAGTGGCCATCATAAACGCAAAAAGAGTTCCCACGACACCAATTATCAAGGTTGCCCTTCTAGCTAATTTCAGCTCACCAAGATTTTTATTCCAGCCAAATCGAAAATGGATATCCGTGGCATAGGAAGTTGCAGCTGAATTCATACTACTGCTCAAACTGCTCATTGCCGCTGCAAATATTGCAGCAATCAACAGTCCAGATACGCCAGCCGGTAACTCCGAAACTATATACCAAGGAAAAATAGCATCATTATTTTCAAAGGTCGGGTTCATCTCATTGGGGTAATTCTTAAAAAAAGCGAATAAAGTCGTGCCCACAAAAAAGAATATCAAAGTAGCCGGAATTGTCAGAATTGCATTGGTCCAAACACTTTTTTGAGCTTCTTTTTGGGTCTTGGTAGTCAAGTAGCGCTGTACCATTGTCTGGTCTGTACCATAAGTAGTGATATTGGCAAAGATGCCCCCCAAGAGCATTACCCATACCGTAGGTCGTTTTAAAGACCAATCAAGGTCAACAATATTAAATTTATCATTGGTGTCAGCCATTTCAAATATACCCGATACCCCACCATCTATCGTATTGATCATTAATATCAACGACCATATAGCTCCTCCCAACAACACAATCACTTGTACTACATCTGTCCAAATTACCGCTTCTATACCACCGTATATGGTATAAACCATACTTACTACCCCCATTAATGAAATACAAACAAAAATATCAATACCCGTGACCACATTCAATGCGATAGAAGGTAGAAACATTACAACACCCATGCGGCCAATTTGAAACAAAATAAAAGACAAGCTACCCACAAGTCTGATTGTCAGATTGAACCTAGCCTCTAAAAATTCATAGGCAGTCGTGACATTGAGCTTTCTAAAAAAAGGAATAAACCCAAACACAATTAACGGCGCCACCAAGAAGATGGTCATATTGAGCATAAAATAAGACCAATCTGTGGCAAAAGTCTTTGCAGGAATGGCCATAAACGTAATGGCACTTAGTGCTGTTCCAAAAATACTCAACCCGGCTGCCCACCACGGAATACGACCACCTCCCTTAAAATAATCTTCCGTACTTTTTTGCCTTTTTGAGAAAAAATACCCCATCCACGCCAGAATAAGAAAATAAAGAACGATTACCACGATGTCTATGATACCAAGGTGTTCGGCATCTCTATCTATTTTGATTTTGAGAATTTCCGGTGTTCGAACACCGGGTCGAATTTCCCCGGAGGCCACCACGATATCTTCTCCCCATGCGACGGCCGTAGTAGTTACTTGCCCCGTACTCGGCAGCTCACCTAACTCATAAAACTCTTGAGAAATCGTATTAAATCCGAATATTTTTTTCCCAAAACCAGGGTGGTCAACAAGATGTTCTGACAATTGCCCATTGGCTAATTCCAACATTTGACCAACCTCTTCGCCATTTTCCAACTGGCTTTCCAATTTGGCTATCCTGTTTTTAATCTTAATCTCTTTCTTTGCCAGACTACCATCGGAACCTGAGGTAAAAATAATGGAACTTGCCCCAACGGGAAATGCAGTGCCGGCCATTACCTTGAATTTCTGGTCTATTCCTTCAGCAATTACTTTCCATTCATCGGTAGATGGGTTATAAACATGAGCATCGAATAGTGGATCCCATTCCCCATTAAAATCAATATTCCGTCCTGAGAATAGGTAAAAACAATTGTCTAAACCGTTGCTTTGGGCGGCACCCACGGAAAACGCTCTAGGCTTGCCCTTCCATGGGGTTAATTTTTCCCATTTTCCAAGACCATTATTGCCAGCAATCAAATCTAGTTTGAAAAAAGAGTTTTGTGCCGCACCTCCAAAATCGGAAATTCCTCCAGCGACATAAACCGCATTGTCCACCTTTGCAAATGCGAAGTTGGTCAATGGTCGGGGCAAACTAGGTCCGGGTCTAATCTCTATTTGATCAGTCTTAGGGTCGTAGTCTATAAACCAGCTCTCGGAGATACACGTATCTAGGGTATTACCACCAAAACATAAAAGTCCATTATTAGTTTGAATCGTACCTCCGTAGGCGGCCGTAAATGGAATTTTATCAGACGTAATTTGCCATTTGTATTCGCCTTCTTTGCCTTTCTTAAGTATAAAAATATCGTCGTGATATTGCTTTATTCCACCATCCCATGGCATCTTATCAGGAAAATTAGCTCCACCCGCCACAATCAATACGTCATCGTCGACACCGATATATGCTCCCGCGACCCCTGGTTGAATTTGCAGACTAGGGTTGGGGGGCAAATCAGGAAGGTTTGAAAACCCGAAATAACCATCTTGGCTATATGCCGTGACGTGGAAAAGCAACAAAAGAATAAGAAGAAAAAGGAGGCTCGTGCATTTCAAATGCGCAACCTCTTCGAGACCGTCGTCTTGAATTGTACTATTTGATGAGTTCATCAATTTTTATTTTTTGAAATGTCATTTGCACTTGACTTCCTTCGTAAAGAATTCCGATATGATCATTGTCGACAGAGGTAATACATGAATATCCTGAGCCACTCCCCTCATCAAGCTCCATCCAATATTTGTCTGGCCAAGTTTCACCATTATCTAAACTTACTTTTATAGTCTGTTTGATTCGTTTGTATTTGGAATTGGGATTGGAAAACAATAAAATACTCTTTGAAATACCTTCAGTATCCACATAATTATGCCGGTGAATACTGGCCATACATGTAGGCTCTATGAGGGCGCCATGCGAGCTAGGATGTTCTGACCAAGTTTCTCCCAGATCATCTGTAACCATAACCGCCCGACCATTGGTTTCCGATTTATTCTCCCTATTTCGATTGTCTCGAATGTTTAGCATAATTGAACCATCGGAAAGTTCCACAGCCATACATTCGGTTGTGCTATGAGAAGCCGGTTTACTGGTTTTCCATGTTTTCCCACCATCTTTGGTGTACGTAATATTGGAAAATGGAAGACCATTTTCATCTCTTCCTTGTGTAGGCATAACCAAGGTGCCATCTTTGAGAGTAATTCCATGTCCAGGTGCCGGTGCCCAGAGCCACCATTTCGGATTTTTGCACATCTCCGTTAAATTAATGGGCTCACTCCAGGTCTTTCCATCATCAGTACTTTTGGTGATCAGAAATTGACTGCTTTGTTTAACCCCCAACCCTGGTTGAGACCCCTTCGTTCTCCATTGGTGGTTCCATTCTTCACTATCTTCGGTCAAATTTTCTACCCAAATACCATCTGCATTAATTACTCCATGCATCCAAAGCCCGGCCAAATATATCGTTCCGGTGTTCTTGTCTACCAAAATATTGGCATCGCTGACCCCATTGAATTTTTGTGGCAATCCGCCCCATTCTCCCATATCAAGCGCTATACGCATTGGTTCCCAGGTATTGCCCCCGTCGGTTGAACGACTCACTCCAATATCCATATTACCTTGTAGGTCCCTGCGGGAATCCCGTCGAACATCATAAATCGCCAATAAACTACCTTCATTTGTGGTGGTCAACCCTGGAATACGGTAGGTGTGCACATTATCTTCTTGATGTTGTCGTACGGCTACCCCGATACGTTGGCCCACAACACCATCTGAGTTTGACACTCCTAGTTTTTGGTCTCCTACTGTAACAAAATCAATTTTGGCATAGACCTTTTCAGTTACATCTGAATTATCCTCCAATTCATAAGAAACCCAAAAATAATTGTTCCCCTCTTTTAGTGTTTGAGAACCTTCCAGACTCAACTCTTTTGAAGATGGTTTTAAAGATTTAAACAACACCTGATCGCTGAACAATGAATCTTGCCCTGCATAAAAAACACGAACGTTCTTTACATTATCCAAGTTGGTTTCGCCCATATTGAGTTGAATAGCATTTACTGATTCATCTTCAACACTATTATCCAATTGAATTCTTAAAATAGGGTTGTTTTCTTTACCTATTAGTACAGGGTAATTGAATGTTTTGGTGGTAAGCCTTTCATTAACCTCTGGGTCATTTTTACAGCCTAATAAAATTGCCAGAAAAAATAGCAGTATCATTTTCATTACTGAAGTAGTTTGATTTATTTTCATCAATATAATTGTTTAAAAGTGACTTGTTTTCAATATGTTTCGAGATTAAGGTCCCTATAATTGACTACCCCATTATTATCGGCCCAGTGTTTCCAATCTTTTGAAAGTTCTTCAACAATTTCGGGAAATTGTGCAGCTAGGTTATTGGTTTCTGTTCTATCTATTTCTAAATCGTACAACTCCCAATTCCCATGGTTTTCAAACTCCATCATACTAGACCAACTACCGGGATATGCCGATACCAATTTCCACCGATCTCTTATTACGGCCCGATTTCCTTCGTGTTCCCAAAACAAAGGTTCTTTTCTGTCCAACCCGTTATTTCTAAATGATGGCACCAAGCTTATTCCCTGTAGCGCTTTTATAGAGTGGCCATTATTTTCAGTAGGATAGGTTGCTCCTGAGATTTCCAAGCAGGTTGCCATGATGTCCATAACATGCCCCCTTTGATGGCGCATTGTTCCCTTATCTTCTATTCCGTTTGGCCAATGGACTATAAAAGGAGTAGATATACCTCCTTCATGCACCCAGTTTTTGTGCATTCGAAAGGGAGCGTTGGATAGATTGGACCATTTGGGGCCGTAACTACCAAAAGTGTGTTCAGGACCCAACTCCAAACCAACGAAATCACCTGAAGTTACTATTTCGCCGTTCTTTGTCTTTTCTGGAATCAATGGACTTTTCCATGGCGTTCCCCAACGTTCAACAGTATTATTTATATGGCCTTCCGCTGAACCACCATTATCAGATAAAAAGAAGATAATGGTATTATCCAATTGTTCATTAACCTCAAGTGCCCGCATGATATTTCCTATACCTTGATCTATATGCTCTATCATTCCGGCATAAGCTTCCATTCTCGACTCCTGCCATCCTTGATTGGGCTCATCTTCCCATGATATACTCATTCCATCACGTTCCGGTAATTTTGTTTCCGGCCTCAGCATGCCCAGATTTTTCAACCTACCGAATCTCGTACTACGTAAACTATCCCAGCCCTTTGAAAATCTCCCTCTATGTCTATCAATGGCCTTCTTCGTGGCATGTAACGGATAATGGGGAGCAGTATAAGCTAGGTACAAAAAAAATGGCTTTTGCGTTTCGCTTGCTTCATTGATATATGACACGGATTTCTGAGTCAATGCATCGGTATAATAAAACTCTTTTGGTGGACTAATGAAGTTATTATTTTCCATTAGACCAACTGGGTTATATTGACTTCCATAGCCTGGAAGGGTGCCGTAAAACTTATCAAACCCTCTTTGAATTGGCCAGTTATGGGTTGAGTCCAATGGCTTTGTAAAACGGGTCAGATGCCATTTCCCTGCCATATAGGTGATATAGCCGGCTGATTTTAACACTTGCGCAATTGTTACGGATTTTATGCTCAAATCCCCTTTATAACCCTCATAGCCCAAATCGTTCATCATATGTCCAATTCCTGCTTGGTGAGGATACAATCCGGTCATTAAACTTGCCCTTGTGGGGCAGCAGCGTGCTGCATTTCGAAATTGGGTATATTTTAGTCCATTATTCGCTAGAGCATCGATATTGGGAGTTGGTATTTCACTACCATAGCAGCTAATGTCCGAAAACCCGAGATCGTCCAACATCACTATTATAATATTAGGTTTAGAATATTTCCTTGTTATATTTTCTTGATGCTTTGAAAGACATGAAGTAAAAAAAAGTAAAAAAAACATCAAGATTAAACGCACGTAAATTGCTTGTGTGCCAAAGGCGAAATTTGTCATTTATTAAAATCTTTAAAATGGCAGCAATCAAATGAAAGAAGAAATGCCAATTATAAATTCAAATCATTTTTCCTGCATAAAATATTGAGTGCCATTCTTTTTAGAAAAACATGACCATAATGGGCTAGTTAAAAACTTAATAGAGTATTGAAGCAGAAGTCTCCCCCTGCTTCAATTTCTAAAACTAAACTGAACTAAACTAACTCAACTCTTCCAGTTATTCCCGGTAGTTTGTATTTCCCGCGAATCGTATGATGCAATGACGTTACTCTTATTTCATAATGTTTTCAATAGCACCCTGTTCTTGTCTTTTCAACTTCTTTAACCTATTGTTTAAAAGATCCACCGAAAATCGAAAAGAAAGAATATAAGGTTGCTCGCCCGCATCCCAATGGCCATAGGTAGTGCAAACCAAAGTGCCATCAGGTAATAGCTCCGCTGCCGGGTATGTGGAATCCCATCCCTTTGTATTGTCTTTGAAGCGGATTCTAAACTGGCCTTCATAACCATTTTTTAGATCATCCCAGCTTCCGACCCATCCTACCCAATCTCCCTCTGTAGGACTCAGCTCATTACCAGGCCTATTGCGAGGCGTATTATCCCTGAACTGTATCAACAACCGGCCATCGGGCATATATATTCCCTGATGGCGATCACCATTGAGCGATCCAGGCATGGGTTTTGGTTTGCTCCAAGTTTTTCCCTCGTCGGAACTGAACATGATCTGACTATTATAGTTACGGGCGTTCTCCCTTAACAACATGGCAATTTCACTCTTATCAGGACTATAAATTAAGCCCGCTTCACAAAGATGATGGCTTGCGGCCCTATACAATTCTTTCGGTTCTCCCCAAGTGAGTCCCCCATCTAAACTTTCTACCTGATATAAGATCATAGATTTTTCAGGACCACGAATATGGAAAGTTGCCAAATAATGACCCGCTTCCTTTAATGGAATGCAATCGGCCATTGCGACAATTCCTTTGTAGGTTCCGATAGGTTTTAATTCCGACCAATTCTTCCCTTGGTCTTCCGATACCGACATTCGTATGGCTCCTTCTACATGATCTTGGGTCCCACTGAACATAATCAGTCTATCAACACCTTTGGCATCGGTTGTAGGATAGATAGTAGGCACCTCTTTACTTGTCAACCAACTTTCGGGAGTTTTCATACGCGGAGACCACGTTTTACCTCCGTCATTGGATTTTTTCATGACCACGCCTCCCTTTCCATGACCCTTGGGATATACGCAAATTATGGTTTTACCATCTTTTAAGAGCACTGTTGTGGGGTGCCCCAAGTATTGGCCTTTTTCTTTATCGACAACAACTTGCAATGCCTCCTCATTATCTAAATCAATTATGGGAAGATCAAAGCCCTGTTTACCGAATACTTGGGAAAAACCACTCGTAGCTACCAATAGAAAACTAACCTGCCACGCAAAAAACAATACTCTTTTCATCTTTAAATTTTAAAAATTCATACGCATTTTCAATCATAACCTTCCGTTTGTTCAATCAGGGTATTTTCAGCCATAACCGACTGACTTACTGACCAATACAAAGGGGTTGTCATCCCTTGTAAATTGGGAACAAAACTATAGACGTCAATGGTACCGTCTGCATGGAACCTTCTCAGGTCCCACCATCTTTTCGGCTCTAAAAACAGTTCGCGCCCTCTTTCTGCCAATATTTCGAGATTGACGGAACCTTGTTCCATCAAACCTGAATAATCAGCATTTCCCGCCCTATTTCGGACAAGATTTAATGCAATCACGGCATTTTCCAAATCATTTTTTGCCGCATAGGCTTCAGCGCGCAATAATAGCATATCGGCCCACCTGTAGATAATAAAATCATTGGTAAATAAGCGAACCCCATCGATGATCTCTCCGTAATATCTCGTTTGGGAATAAGAAATTATTGGTCCGCCTGATTCTAAATAAAAAGGAAGAAAGGTTCTATCTTGCCTTACATCCGTATCATTAGCGAACAGGCTTCTTGTATGCTCGCTGGGGGAATAGTTGTGTCTGACATTACTACTACTTCCTGGAACACCCGGACTTGCTTCTGGGTCATAATTGACATCCCTGACAGAAAGCGTACTTGCGTAATGATTTCTTACTTCATCACGATCGTTAAAAATCGCAAAAATTATTTCATCATGGTTTTTGGTATCAAAAACATCTGCAAACGAATCTAAGAGCGAGGCCCCTTGATTTTCAATATTCTGAATAGCAGACAAGGCTGCATCAAAATCTGCCGCACCACCACCCAATACTTTTCCCGTCCACATTTTTACATCGGCCTGGAGTGCGTAGGTCGCTGGTTTTGATGCAAAGTTCTTATCGATAAAACCGTCATTTGGAAATAGTGATAGTGCCTCTGAAATATCGGCATTGATTTGTGTAAAAACTTGTGCCACGGGCGACCTTCTGACGACTTCGGTATCCGGCGATATGACGGGTTCTAAGAGTAGCGGCACATCACCCCAAATTTTAGCCATAAAGAAATAGTATGTTGCCCTTAAAAAAAGCGCTTCCGCTTTCAATTGATCTCTATCCGATTCTTTAGAAAAAGCAAGGTCATCGACCACATATAACAAGTAGTTAATATTGTTAATGGCTCCATAATAAGTCGTCCATGAAGTTCCATTGGTTGCAGTAATATTCTGACTCCATGCATCAGATACGGTACCGATTACCCCAACTTCAAAACCATCTCCCCTATCCTCATGATAATACGTATTATTGTAATCATCCTTTAAGTCTCTGTAGATTCCTTGCAACAATGCCTGAGCCTCTTGCCCATTGGCCGGGAAATTTCCAAAAACAATATCAGAAGGTACTTCTGTATCTAAAACATCCTCACATCCGACAAGACCAATTAAAAGCACACAAAAAATTGGGAACCTAAAAATTCTATATAAGTTTTTCATAATCAAATTTTGTTTTCAGTTTATTAAAAAGAAGCAGTTAATCTCAGTCGTAGCTGAAAAGGCCTTGGATATATTCCTTCATCTGTACCATCAAATTGCTCAGGTGTCAAGCCATCATATTTGGTGATGTAGCCCAAATTGTAAAATTCTAAACCAAGACTGGTATTGCTCATTCCTAATTTCCCACTAATATCCTTAGGAAATAAATAGCTCAAAGACACTTCTCTAAAAGATAAATAATCTCCCTTTTTAGTGTAAACATTAGATTGTCTATGATGGTTTCCTGGTCCGTTATCTGCCCCCGAAGCATTATCATACCTGGGCAAGGTGGCGATATCTCCTTGTTCTTTCCACATGGCATCGCTAAGCACGTCGGTATTGGTAACTACATTATTTCTTGAATTGGCATTAGACCTAGCCCTAAAATTATTCCAAATAACGTGACCCATTGCCATGTCTTGTACCAGTCTTAACGTAAACCCTTTATAATTAAGCGTATTTACCATTCCTCCCCGAATATTAGGATCTATATAGCCCATGAATACCCTGTCTCGTGAATCTATAATATTGTCTCCATTTACATCTTTCCAGATAGCATCCCCACCATTTTTGGCGCCACCGTATTGAGACCTATAATACCCAGACATGATTTGATCGTCAGGGGCATTTGCAGCCTCCTCGTCGGTTGCATATACACCTATCATTTCATAGGCCCAAACTCCGTTAGGTCTTTCCCCCTCAGCTAGACCGCCAACACGTTTTTCATTGCCATTTTCATCCCAAATTATGAGCCCTCCGCTTCGGTTTTTATCAAATTCGTTGTCTGGTAATTCGGTAACTTCGCTTTTATTATATGCAATATTTGCAGCCACATTCCAAGAAAAGTTTTCTTTGGCAATAATGGTTCCATTAAGTTCCACTTCCAAGCCTTGATTACTAATGGATCCAAAGTTGCTTCTGATACTACTAAATCCGGTTTGGGCAGGAAGCGGCATATTCAACAACCTGTCTGAGGTTACCTTATCATAATAGTCGAACAAAATATTGAATCGATCCTTGGCGATACCTAAGTCCACCCCAATATTGGTTTGAGTGGTCGTTTCCCACTTCAGATTCAAATTTGGTAGTTTTGAAATTCTAACGGCACTGCCCAAAGCGTATGAAGTAGAGGCAAACCCTCCTTGGGTATCGGAAAGGGCCAAATTGTCGTTTCCGGCCTTACCCCAACTTCCCCTTATCTTAATTTTGCTAATTAAATCTGATTTCCAAAATTGTTCTTTGTGCACATTCCATCCTGCGGATACCGCAGGAAAAACACCAAACCTATTATTTTCGGAAAATCTCGAAGACCCATCACGCCTGATGCTAAAACCTATAAGGTATTTACGCGCATAATTATAATCCAATTTACCGAAAAAGCTCATTAATTTATTCGTAGAAATATCGGAAGAAACCCTTTCCCTTTCGGTCTCGGATGCATTTAAAGTTGATATTAAATCGGTAGGTGCATTACTACCGCTACCACTAAAACTTTCGTAATGATTTTTTACATATTGCGTTCCCAACAAGACATCAAGGTTGTGGTTTTCTTTATAGGTGTTCGTATATTTTAAAAGACCATCCAACATTACCTGATTTTGGGTATCATTAAATCTAGACATAGCCCTGTTGGTTATCTCCCTTGAAGCTCTTTCAAAGAAATTGCCATTGCTTTCAAATCTGTAAACGGAAGCACTTGGCGAAAAAGAAAGTCCTTTTACAATATCCCAATCAAGTCCGATTTTACTACTTGTTCTGAATTGCTTTCTTTCATCATCTTGATAATACAATTCATGAAATATATTTCTTGGTGAGCTGGTATTTTCACCTAATGCGGGTGTACCGTCATCATTCCAAATTCTATAGGTATGTGGTAATCTAGAAGATCTATTAATTGTATTGTTTGTGCTTCTAGGCTGGTCGACATCATTGAACTGGTAGGTAAATTGGCCATTTACCCTTAATTTATCATTAACATTAAATGAGCCATTCATCAAAGTATTAAACCGTGTTGCTTCAGTTCCAATAACAACACCTTCTTGATTTAAGTAGCCCGCACTTATATTATAGCTCCCCATTTCAGAAGAACCATTCATACTAACGTTTATATCGTGACTTACCGCTGTTCTAACCCTTATCTCATTAAGTTCATTATCAAGAAAAATAAGTTGTTTTCCCGTTACGGGATCTGTCATGGTTCTATAGCCATTATTTAAGAGATTGTCGACATAGCCCTGCCCCTCTAAAGCCGTCAAATCATCTAAGTAAGTCAGTGCAACACGCTCAAAGCCAAATTCACCTTTTTCGGTTACCTCTTGCACGGAATAGCCAAAATTGGCATTCGACAACCTTGCTCCAGGACTATTTAAGCTTATACCCTTTTGCGCCGCAATACGAGATACCCGAAGATAGTCTTCCACACTCGTCCAATTATAATCTTTTGCCTGCTGATCCACTCCGGACGAGTAGCGAATATTTATACTTCCCTTACCTGCTCCCTTGCCCGTTATGGTAGTCACTAAAATGACCCCATTAGCCGCGCGAGCTCCATATATTGCAGTAGAAGCAGCATCTTTAAGAACTTCAATCGATTTAATATCACTTGGACTAACTCCATTCAGGTCTTCTCGAAAAACACCATCGATTATATAAAGCGGTTCGTTTGCAGCGGAACGGGGGTCGGTTTGTGTCCCCCCTCGAATATATACCGCTGCTCCAGAGCCTGGCTGTCCCGAGTCAACATTTACACTTAGACCGGCTACTTTTCCCTGTAAAAGCTGAACCGGGTTAACGGCGGGACTATTTTGAATTTCAGTCTGTTTAATTTTAGACACAGAACTAGACATTAATGACCTAGATTGCGTTCCAAAACCAACGACCACTACTTCATCAAGACTTTCTGTAGATTCTTGAAGCGTAATGTCGACAACCCCTCTACCGTTTAATGATATTTCTTGTGTCGCCATGCCCAAATACGTAAAAATCAAAGTAGCGTTTGATGCGACCTTAATACTATATCGTCCGTCAAAATCAGTAGTGACTCCATTTGTAGTGCCTTTTTCTACGATACTGACCCCTGGCAAGGGTACCTCAGAATTATCTGATACAACGCCAGAAACGGTAATTGTGTTCTGTGCAAAACCCGATATAGTACATAGACAAAAAAAGACCATTGGAAAACTTCTGAACATTGCTTTCCTGAGCATAGAAAGAACAATATTCCTTTTCGCTGGTGAATAGCTTGCTTTTTTCATAAATTTGAAGTGTTAAGAATTAATTCATGTTTTTTTGAGTTAATAATTGCCCTGCGCCGCAAACGCGGGGCTTTTTTCTATTCTTATAAATCGATATTTCAACTTTTTTTACTACACTATTTCATTCTAATTGGGGAAAAGAACGGACCATTTCAAAGAACCCCCAATCGCGAAGTTCTGATTCAAAGTTCACCCGCTCATCAGGCGTAAGTTGAGGCATTGGTTTTCGACAAGCCCCACAATCAATACCTAACAACCCCATTAAAGCTTTCCCAGAAACCAAGGCGCCATGATATCGAATCAAAATAGCTATAAACTCGATAGATTTCCGTTGTTTTTTCCTAGCACTCTCGATATCCCCTTTTTGAAAATCTTCGATTATACCGTAATACAGAGGCGCTATAAAATTGTACGTGCTGCCAACGGCCCCTTCCGCTCCAAATGCCAACCCTGCTATCAACAGCTCATCATAGCCATGCAGAATATCCCATTTACCATTGTCCACCGAAAGGCAATTCGACATTTCCATTAAATTGTTATCGGTGAATTTGATTCCGGCAAGATTGGGTATCTTATTTTCTGCCTGGTTCAGAAATTCGGTCATTGAAATATTTACTCCCGATAAGACCGGCATGTGATAATAATAAAATGGAGTTTCAGGTGCGGCCAGCGCAACATCCTTACAAAAGTCCACCAAATCCTCCACATTTTTGGGCCCCAAGAACGGAGGCCCCATTATGGCAATGGCATCGGCACCGGCCCTTGCCGATTCGTAAGCTATTGTCTTGGCACTGGAAAGACTCGTACTCCCCGCATGGGCTATCACACGAAAATCATCAGTTTTTTGGTCAATCCAAGTCTTTATAACCGTCAACCTTTCTTCATCGCTCAACAACATTCCTTCTCCGGTAGTCCCAGCAACGAAGGCGCCTTTCACCCCCATCCCCTTCAGATGATCGGCATACGACTCAATAATTTCTAAGTTCACTGAACCTTTTTCATCCATTGCCGTAAATGGAGCAGCAATCAAACCTTTTGTTTTATATTTTATCATTCTATTTTAATAATTATAAAAGAACTCCCAATAGGGCCTTAAGTGTCTCCTAATTTTTTCTTGGTATAAATTCTTATCACCATCTTTTATCGTTTGCAGCAAATCGCTGTGGGTAACAACACCATCACTTTCCTGTAACTTTTTGTTGATCGGCTCAAAATAACTTTCATAGTTATGTTTGGCAAATACAAAAACGGGTTGCATCAACTCATAGAAATGCAGTATAAAATCGTTTCCGGCTACTTCATATATCTTCTTATGAAATTGCATTTCATCTTCAATGGACAAGTTATTTACCCCAATTGCCTGTTGCCTTGAAATAATCTGCTCAAGCTCAGCAACATCTTTCGCCGTAACATTTGTAAACAAAAATTCAGCGATACCGACCTCTAGCGCAATCCTCATCCCCATCAATTCCTTTATGCTGGGAACACTTAAAAGTTGCGGATCCAATACCTTTTTAAAACCATTCAACAACGGAGGTTCTTTGACGATAATCCCCCTTTTTGTACGTGATTCAATGATCCCCAACATTCTTAGACGACTCAAGGCCTCTCGCACCACATTACGTCCTACGCTGAACATTTCAACAAATTCTTTTTCATTCGGAAGGGGGTCTCCCGGGGTCAGATTATTAGCCCTGATATATTCTATGATACTTTCTTCGACTTGATCTGTCAATGTCGTAATGGCTAGTTTAGACTTCATATAATATCTATAAATCCCTTTTGTCCTACAAATATAACAAAACGGATTAAATGACAAAATTTATTGTGAGAATTAAGAGAAGCCCTTACTTATAAAGGTCATTCGGGGCATCTATTTACAAATAATCGGAGTGTGTTAAGAAACTAATCTTTCTAAAAAAGTCTGGAGTTTTCCTCGGAATCGTAAAAATTAACAAAGTGGATATACAAAATATCCGTATCCTCTTCATATCAAACATTCAGTTTTTTTAACCGTGAAATCAACTTTAACACTATTGAAACGACGACTGGCAGATGAACATAAAACCATCCTCACCAAAAAACAAGAGAAACTTTAACACAACCTTCCCAAGCCCTTTTCATGGCAAGAATGATTCTAAAGGAAATTCGATCGGCAAATATAAATTTCCCGTATTAAGAATCAATACGGCCCACCTATAGTTAATAATTGGTAGCACAGAAAAGACAAGCAAGATTTACAAGAAGCTAGCAAAACCATTTTTAAACGGGCCACTTGGTGCAGTAGAATTTGACCATAAAATCAAGCATATTAAAAGCGTGGTCGTTCGATTAAAGAAGAGAGCAGGATCGACCCAAAAAAGCACCCGTACAAAGCCGTATTTTTCAACCATAATCGCAAATCGACTTTGGGTACATTAAAAACATCGATAGTTTGAAATCAATCCCTTTTGTCGATGCCCCCAAAGATGTAATCGGTTATTTGCTTTTCCAATTCTATACTATTGACCTTTCCTTCTTTGGCGATAGTTAGGCTAAAAAGCCATCTTAATGAAGAGAATACCAAATAAGTAGCCACTTCAAGGTTCATTCGCCTAAACTGTTCTTCGTTTATGCCTTCTTCAATAATACTTTCCACCCGTGACAAATACTCTTTTCTTAATACTTTAAACTCGCTAAGCTTAGGTTCTGATAAATTCCTCCAATCGTACACGAATAGTGCTACTTGATAAGGTTCTTGAATCGTGAACTGTACATGTTTTGAGATTACATATTTCAGTTTTTCGCGTGGAGAAAAAGTAGATTCAATAATATCGCTTATATAGCCGTTGAATTCTGTAAAAATATTGAAAATATAGGTTTCCAAAAAGGCTTCCTTTGAATCAATGTAGTTATATACATTGGGTACTTCAAAGTTGGAGTTTTTGGCAATATCGCCCATCGTAGTCGCTTTGAAGCCTTTCTCATAAATCAATCTCAAAGTATTCTCAAAAAAAACTTCTTTTTTACTGTTTGTCATCATACTTGGGGGAACTCGGTTAATGATATAACTTTTGTGAATTATTTTCAAGTAACTAATATATGAACAAACGTTAATATTGCTAATGATATTATAATTTATTTGTCTTTTGGTGATAAAGTAATTCGCATGCGCATTGAAAAGATTCTTGCTGCCGAATTGTTGAGGGGTATGATTCAATGAAAAAAACAACCCCTAATAATCATATTTAAAGTCAATTAAATCAAATAGTTTAGTGACACAAAACTTGTCAAATACCTTAATTTATCATGATTTAAACTTCAATTTAAAAAATAATAATGGCTAAAATCATGAAGCCTCTCTAGATAAAATACAGCTTATAGTTCCTTAGAAAATTATACTCATATCAAGTGGTAAAAAATTATATCCTTGTCGATTTGAGTGGAGTATTCTTCGATACTTCCGTTAAACTCAACATCTAGTTAACACCATTTAAACTTGAAAATGAAGTATTTACATTGCAAAAATGTAAAGCTTAACAGGATTGGCATACAAAATATTATCGTTCACAACAAAAAATATATTCAGAAAATCTGTTATTCTATTTTTGATTAAATGTTAATTTTTTAAATAACGTTTGTTAATTAACACTGACAATTGAATTCTAATTGAAAGAATAAATTCAACAAAATCACCAACTATATAGTTAAACGCTAACCAAATGGCAACCTTCATTTCGAAAGAAAAAAAGAACTACGACAACCTCCCTAAAAAACAATCAGCTATGATCTGCTGCTATCCACTCAACGTAAAGACCTATAATTCGATAGTATCCATGCCCATGATCAAGGGAATTGGGATACTATTCTTTTTTGTGTTTATGGGAGTTCATCAGTTAAGTGCACAGAATTTTGAAAATGTTGCCGTTACTGGAGTAGCAACTGGCAACAATACAAATAACACCTTATTTTTTGCCAACTCACCGACAATACCTTCTTTAACTTATATTAGGGCACAACGAATAGCCGGACCAGCAAACGGTTATTTTTGGCATAACGCTGATAATATAGTATATACGCATAATAGTACAGGTGCCGATAGAATTAGATTTTCCTTTTTAGATTCATCTCAAAACCCAATACCCCTTAATGATTTTAGATTTGTTATTAATGATATAGATGGACCAAATAATGAATCGTTAACAACAGACTGTGGGGCATCAGTTCGCTTTTCAGGAACTGCCGATCCAACTAATCTCATAATTGATGACACACCTCCCGATTTAAGCGCTACGGGTAGTCAAAACGAAAATAATGGCAGCCGTAGTAGGGTCATGTATGAATATAATGACGTAAATATTGTAGAATTCGGTACTACTGCAAATAATGGTTTTCTAAAGCAATTTGATTTAAACAATAACGACTTTCCTATTGGTCTTCCCTTATATTCGGTTTGTTTAGATGATTCTGATGGTGATGGGGTAACTGATGATATTGATATAGACGATGATAATGATGGAATATTAGATAGTGTTGAATCAGGTGGTTTCGATCCTAATGGTGATAATGATGGCGATGGTCTTCCAAATTATTTAGATACAACAGATAATTCAGGCCAGTCTGCCACTTACATTTCAAGAGCCGACGGGTCTCCAGCAGATTATACAGATTTAAACTCAGATGGTGTACCAGATATTTATGAAGCAAGTCAAGACAACGATAGTTTCCCAAACCACTTAGATTTAGATTCAGATGGTGATGGAATTCCTGATAATATCGAAGCCCAAGCAACTGGATCCTACATTGCACCATCGGGCCTTGATTCTGACAATGATGGGTTAGACAATGCCTATGAAGGCACCGGAAACCAAGGTTTAACCCCAACAAATACAGATGGAATGTTTGGCGTTCCAGATAGTGTGCCTGATTTTTTAGATCCCGATAGTGATAATGATGGAATACCCGATACAGTTGAAGCATATGATACTAACGGCGATGATATCGCAGAAATCACTGCTTCTGGAAACGATACTGATTTAGATGGAATAGATGACAGTTTTGATTTAGATTCGGGTGGTTTGACCAATTCAAATGCGGCGACTAACAATAACCAAACTCCAAATACATTTCCCGATGATGATCCAGCAGGTGGCGAAAGAGATTGGAGAGACCCACGAGATAGTGATGGTGACGGCACTTCGGATAACACCGATTCAGATGATGATGATGATGGTATAGTTGATTTAGAGGAATACTCGGGCTTAGATCCATTCGGAGACGAAGATGGTGACGGTATTTTAAATTTCAAGGATGTAAGACAAGATGTTGGTAATACGGGCGACGGAACTGCAACTATTTATACCGATGCCGACGGTAATGGCCTACCAGATGCATATGATGTTGATAATGATGGGTTGCCAAATCATTTAGATTTAGATAGCGATAGTGATGGCCACCCCGATGCCACTGACCCTAATCCTTATGCACCAACAGTACAAGATGATTATGCCAATGCTACATTGGGGGTTGCCACCAATATAAATATTTTAAGTAATGATGATTACTTGCCCAACAATGACACCAATAATCTAGGCGAAACTACAATTACTAGAACAGGTGGAACCGCAGGCGGAACGGCAATTTTAGATGCTCTGACAGGTGAATTGGCTTATACGCCTTTATTAACTGAGAATGGGTCAACAGTAACCGTAATTTACCAGGTTTGTAATACTGATCCCAATCCAGATGTTTGTGATATTGCTACTGTAAATATTACAGTAACTAATGATCCGGATACTGATGGTGATGGCACCCCAGATTCTAGTGATACCGATGACGATAACGATGGTGTACTTGATGGCGATGATAATGCTCCCTTTGATCCAAGTAGTTGTCAAGATTTAGATGGTGATGGCTGTGACGACTGTTCGGCAACGGCA
>TARA_R110002049_G_scaffold309092_2_pt1 | contig 57760 bp, 56 predicted proteins | sample TARA_R110002049 | Tara Oceans TARA_R110002049 (sample SAMEA4396941) | marine metagenome | biome: Polar Biome; feature: [SRF] surface water layer (ENVO:00010504); material: water (ENVO:00002006), including particulate matter (ENVO:01000060) such as... | depth 5 m | reverse complement strand
GCGGCCTCTAATGAGAATTACCTAAAAAAGTAATAAAGCGATACTCAAATCTTTTTGCGGCCTTTAGGGTTTTGCTCAACGTAGTTGAGCAAAGGCCGTCAAAAGGCCTAGTAGATTACGCATCGATTCAGTTGATTAATTAAAGTGATGATATTTCTTTGCAAATCAATACCGTAACGCGCAAGGGATGCATCCCCAAGAAGTTCTCGCCACTCAGTCAACATTGTTACATATCGAGCACTGTAACGCTTCATATGTTCACGAAGATCAACACTCTGGTGATAAGGATCTGAGATCAATCGGTTGGTCTTGTTCACTTGACTCAATACTTCAGTGGTAAGAACGTATTCTTGCGTGTCTGTATTTTGCAAGATACTAGAAGTATGAACAGTGCACCCAACCAATTTACGAAACAACATTAGAATTACGGGAGGTTTAAACTGTTCGCGTACCAACGTGATACTATTCAAGTCTTTAAGATTATGTTTTGCTCTATCAATGTAAACACCGTTGGGTTTGTACTCATCGCCCTGATTAGGAGCGGCAAAACAATGATAGACAACTCCTTTAATATACGAGGTACTGTGTGATACGTCCAATGGTTTAATATTCAACAAACTTTTAATTTTTTGTACATCATACGTATAGTTTTGCACATTATCATTCCACATGGATTCTGTGATAGATTTAATAAACTTTCCATCCTGATACATTGTTGGGATTTTTCTGGGGATTGCGAATAGATGTGGGGCCTTATCAGAATACATGGTTTCTGGTTTAAATTCTACGGAGGGTAACTGCTTTGGGTTTTTACGCACAATGACACGTTGAGTTGACTTATCTTTTGATAATGGCTTATCTTTTGCAACAGGTTCCACTTTTACAGTAGGTTTTTCAACAACCGTTTCTTCAACACCGTCGCTAATGATATCCTCCAATACATCATTAAACGTCACTTCCTTAACAAGAACGCCATGAGACTTGGCGATTTCATCCTCAGTCCAATCCTTAGACATGGGAAAAGCGTCAAACAAATATTTGGCCGTGTTCATTCCTCGGCCACGTTCTGTTTCATCAGTTAGTACATACTTAGGAATGGTAATTTTGCGGCGAGTTTCCAATTTTTTAGATGAATGATTAAAATAAGATTTAAGTGCCCGTGTGCCCTCTACGTTCAATACGTCACAGATAAACTTGTATCCATCTTCATACTTTTTAGTATTGTCGAGCTTCTTGAGCACCGCGACAAAGTCCTCTTCCTTCATCGACTTGTGTAGTTCTCCAACAATAAATACTGCAACGGAATGATCTTCCTTTTTAACGGCTTTTGGCAAACCAGCCAAAAGCTCATCCATCATATAATAGTTTTGAGAAAGCATCTTACAGCAATGTACTATTTTGCTTAATGTGTATATTATCTTGTTAAATATACAAGTTCAATATTCAATCTAGATAACTAAAAATGACACAAACGGAGTATGCGCTTGTTATTATAATTGTATTGATTTTGATCTTAATTTGGAAACGTGAACGTAAGAGTCAATCTTTTACAAGTGATAATCAACAGATCAAGATTGAAGAAAACGGATGTACACCAACTTATGGTATTCGTACGCCAGGTCTTAAGGATCCCTATATTACTGTACAAAATCGAAATGAATGCGCCCAACTCTCTAAAGAGAAAGGTATCGATCGGTTCTTCATGGATGGAAACAAGTGTTTTGCCGCTCCAGATCTAATTAAAGAACGTTGCACTATTTATAACAAACCGCTGTATCTGGTCCAATAAAGCTTTGTATTTACAAGAATACTAAATACCTACTAAATACCTACTAAATACCTACTAAATACAGGACAATCTCTTTTTTAAAGCTCATTTACGCATAGCTATATAAACAATTATACCGTTTTAAAAAAGCTTGTTTTTAGTATTCTTGTAAACAAGAGTTCTTTTTAAAAAGAACTCTTCTAGTTTTGCAAGCTCAAGATGTCGGGGTTACCAACTTTATATGATAAGAAGGCTCTTATACATCCAAAGATTCCTAATGCAACGCCATTGCAAGTGATCATTGATAAATTTAAGAAGCCAGTGTCTAAACCAGGAGACAGGTTTCTTATTCTTAAGGCTTCAACCGGTGGAGGTAAATCAACTGCTCTGCCATGGGAATTACTGTCAGGCTTTGAATTTTTACAAGGTAAAATAGTAGTAACACAACCTACCCGTATTAATGTAATCAAGGTAGCAACGTCTATGGGCAATGCTTCGTGGAATGATCTCGTTATGGGTGAAACAGTTGGTTTTCAAACTGGCCAACAGTCGAATCGTCCTAAAAGTGGCATTCTATATCTGACTACTGGTATTCTTCTGCAACAATTAAAAACTGTTGAGGAAGAGAGATTTCTTCGTAAATATTCGTTTATTATTATTGATGAGGTACATACTAGATCGACAGAGATTGATTTATGTTTGTTCTTGCTTAAATCACTAATCATAAAAAACTATAAACGGGAAGAATGTCCTAACGTCATTATGATGTCAGCTACCTTTGAACTTCCAAAGTATAAGAAATATTTTGGTACTAATGATTATATTGAGGTAGGAGGTATTAACTTTCCTATCACTCCGCATTTTCCAAAGTATGACGCAGATAATGTATATGATTTTGTAACAGATAGTGTCAAACGAATTATATCAGGTGAAGTACCAGAGACAACACCTTCGAAAGACATCATTGTGTTTGCATCTAAGATGGTCATCTTGAATAACTTACAAGAAGCTCTACAGAAGGGCTTATCTAAAGAAGAGAAGGATAAATTATGCATCTTTATTTTAACGGGTGCTACTTTTGCAAAACGTGGCCCTGAGATTAAAGAATTAGACATTCCTATTACTAAATTAAAATACGAGCGCCGTATCATTTTGTCTACTAATGTAGCAGAAACAGGTATTACATTGGATGATTTAAAGTATGTAATTGACATAGGAAAACAAAATACAGTTGATTATGACCCAGTATTGAACTGTACCGTACAAGCAGTCATGCCTGTTACTAAAGGTATGGCAACTCAGCGTAAGGGTCGTGTTGGACGATTATTTCCAGGTGATTGGTTTCCCGGTTATTCAGAAAAAACTTTCGAGAAGATGAGTTTGGACCAATTCCCAGCATTAGTAACACAAGATAATGCAAGTGTGTTATTATCTCTTATCTGTTATTTTCCTGATTTCTCAGTTAATGTCTTAGATATGTTAGATAATATTCCGGTGGAAAGTCTCCACATGTCTCTCACAAAGCTCTACCAGTTGGGTTTCATAGAACTGGCTAAGAGTTCAACTAATCGCCTTAATCTTCTGAGCCAACCTATTAAACCAACTAAACTAGGTGAAATAGCGAACAAGATCAGAATGTTAAAGATGGAGTCAATCAAACTAATATTATCGGGATTCGTATATGATGTAGATATACTTGATCTGTGTACACTCGTTGCATTTATCGAAAGTAAGTGGCCTAGCAATGCGCCTGATACCAAATACTTTAAATTCTACGATTCTAAAATGGATGTATCCGATAAACATAAAAGTGGGTGGATAAAAGAGAAGTACTTTTTAAAGACAGGAGACACGTTTCTTATTCTGTTAAAGATGTATGATAGTATGTGTAAAGCAGTGCAGAAAAACAAGCTAGAGAAATGGTGCGAAGATTATAATAAGGATCTCAAATCTGTATTAGAAGTGCTTACTTTTCGTGATGAAATCGTAGTAGACATCCTAAAGTATTTCTCACATAATTCTCACGCTAAGAACAATTTAGATGATTTTAAAAGATGTCTACATGAAGCTTACCAGTGTAATCTTTTAACGTGGGATGGTAAAATGTATAGAACTCAAACTGGCATTAGTGTTAAAAAACGCGTGGTTTTTCACAAATTAGCAGTCCATAACTTGGAAATAAATCCACCTAAATATGTAGTAACAGATGATATTATTCTAAAGGGGACTGCGTTTAAAGACTCGCCTTTGATTTATGATTATGAGGTAAATTATATTAGTATTTTGGATGGTTTTGTCTTATAAGTATAATCATCAACTATTCGATTAACCAATTCTAAAATGGTTCATAACGACAAGAAGGATAAGATGGACGAAAAACCTCTCCCCGCGCTCGCTGATGAGAGCCCGATTGACGAGCAACTTAAGATTTTTAGCAGTGAAGAGATTGCAGCTTTGGTCCCGACGCGCAAAGAAGTGCTTTGGCGCAAATTCTGTAAATCTGAGGAAGAGCTCTGGTCTAAGCTCCAGACTGCCGCCGAGGCAGGTGCTTCGATGTTTTCCTATGAACGTGCATCTAAACCAGAACTGATTGAGGAACTGCATGAGCTTCTCACTGAGTACATGGGTTATGAATGTGCCATTGACATGAAAACGAAAGACCGCATCAATATTTCATGGAAAGCAAAACTCTCTGATGACAAATTGTCGAAGAAACAACGCCTTGCTCATAAATAAATGTTCATGAATAACACATTACATTCAATACAATAGTAATAATGTGATAGATCTTTTTTGATAGATATATAAATCGGTAATACAATAGTATTACAACAGTCTAAAGTAAGATGTGGTTCTGGATTGTATTTATCATTGTCGTCGCGGGTATTTTATACCTGTACGTAACAGATGATTTTACCCCTCCAGAAGGTCTTTGGAAGACTGGTAATCCAAACGCCCATTTCATCGGTTGCTTTAATAGCACCCTTTATCCTCATAAGTATCCAACTGTGAATAATTTCGCTGGTACTAAAACACTTGATGAATGTGTAGCTATCGCAAAGGAACGTGGTGATAGTGTAATTAGTATGCGAGACTCTTTACACTATAAGAAGGCTCAATGTTGGACGGGACCACATGTAAATTACACTTATGAGAACACCCGCTGCACAGGTCAAGGAAATGATAATTATGGCAGGAACTTTGGAGGTACTGCACAAGATGCATTCTACGCTGTAAAATAGGAGCTTTTGACGCGGTTGCTTCGCAACCACTAAAGCTCACCAAAATTATAGGAGCTTTTAACATCCCTTTTAGAAAAAGGGAGGCAAAATATAAAAAGAGAATTGAAGATATAAACTCATCAATATACGGAGAGTTTTTCTCTTTTTTACTACAGGGTGTTTTGTGGAAACAATTCATTTTGAAATCGCAATTCATTTTGAAATACAATAAGATAAATACTATTTTAACTAAAAAAAGATGATCTTTAACGTGCCAAAAAGTTCTTTAAATACAACCGATACACTGTCAGATTTTCCCGTTAAATCGAAAAAGACAGTGTCTACAGTAGATTACAAGACTGTTAAAGCTGTTTCATCTAAGAAATTTAAGACAAAGATTGATGATCTATTCCTTGAGACGTGGGAGCTACTCAACTATGGAATTTTACCAGATGAAAAAGTATATTGTTTTAATAAACTATTAAATAGGGATGCGCTTAGGCTTTACTCTCGAAACATCGGTGTTATGTACAAAGACGTACCTAAAATGGCAACATACAATTTAGAGACAAACTACGGCTCTGATGTACACGTGCAAAAACATGGTTTATATGTAACTGGTTTTGAGCTTACGGCCGAAGGAGTATCAAAAGCAGTTGTATTATCGGGAATGTTTGATTCTGTAGTAGTTTATGTATGCGACTGCAGTTTATCAATGTATTTAATTTGCGCTGGTTACACAGGACTAACTCCCAGTGAGAAATATGCTGTATTGACCAAAGAAGACCTTGTGTTCTTCTCTGATGTAGCTGATAAATACTCAAAGATGACTGTAATGTCAGAGGATGATTGGGCTAATACTTATCAAATTAAGAACTCAGATTCGGCGGTGTCTACTTTCAACTTTAATTTGCGAAAACTTGGGAATAAGGATAAAGCTCTAGAATTGGAATATAAGTTTAAAAACATGGAATTGGCCGATATGCGTCAAGTGTTTAGTAACATTAAAAAGAATAAACATGACATTGCCATTGCGCCATACGTGATCATTATGTGTACTAAAGATGATAATCAAACACTGCGTCTTAAAGCTGATCTTAACACCAAAACTAAACATGGTGAGATTAAGCAGCGCATTAAAAACATTAATATGGGTGATTACACAATTACTATTGCGTCTGAAAAGAAAGTTCCTTATGAAGCGCTTGCTACAGAAGTAAATAAAAATCGCAATAAATATGTTCGAGTGATTTATCGTATGTCTGTTGTACAGGGAAATTGGTCTTATGACTTTTCCCACATTACATCTACTACGACTGTTACATCTACAGCCATTAAGTGTATTCAGGATGAGATGTTCTCTAAGAAACTGAATCCGGAAAATTTCTTATCAGAAAAAGTAGGAGATGATGTAGAGCTGGAAGTCGAATTTGTCGGTGAGGAGCTAACCGACAGCATTCTAAACGAACCACTTATGTTGGTTAAAAACGACGATGGATATCAGAATGCATTGTATAACGTGGCCGTATTAATGGGGCGTACTGACGCTGATAAGTTCCGATCATCTTTAGGATTAAAACGTCTTGTCGCACAAGTTCAAGAGATGAATAGATCCAAGTATTTGGAAGTGACTATGAACCCATCAGACTATTTCATTAGTGAGAAAAAAGATGGTATTCATGCTGTACTCCACGCCGAAAACGGCGTATTAAACATCATTACAAATCGCTTAGAAACTGTGTCAGTTACAACAAAAGCAGTCATTCTCGCGGAAGGTGAAATTGTTGGAGATACTATTTATCTATTTAATATTCTAAACGGCGAAAAGTTTTCTGATAAAATTCCTAAATTTAAAGAGCTTGCAGGTAAACTAAAGAACAAACTGTACAAGATTACTACGAAAGAATTCTTACCGTACTCCGTTAAGAATCTTGAAAAAATCCCTAAGGGTGAAGGTATCATCTTTGTCGATCAATCTTCTGTCTCATACAAGTGGAAATACCCTGAACATATTTCAATTGATTTCCTAGCACAAAATGTACCTAAACGTTTAGAGACTTCTGAAAAGTTTACTAAATCAGGTAAAAAAGCATACATTTTACTAAATGGTATTAATCGTGCTATGTACACGCGTTTGTCTTTACCAGCATATCCTGAGTACTCTATTTACAACTATAGCCCTTATCCATTTCAGCAGTTACCTGTCTATTTCGGAGACCAGGATCTCCATAATAAAGTAATTGAATTACGGCTTAAACGCAGTGGTAAAGGAGTGGTTGAACCATATGAATGGGAACTCATGCGAGTACGCGATGATCGTCAAGTGGAAGTAGATCGTGGTAATTACTTTGGAAATGATTATCTTATTGCTCAAAAAATTTGGTTCAGCATGATTTATCCATTTGACTATGATACACTTCTTAAGCCTGATGATATTGATCCTTACTTTTCACAGGAAAGTTCTGAGGTATATTACAACCAACGAAGATATAACTCTAATGTTAAGTGGGAATTATATAAGAAAACTCACGGCGATCTTCTTATTGATCTTGCTGCCGGACGTGGTCAGGATCTTAACAAAGCGTTTGATTACTTTAATACAGCATTGTTTGTAGATAAGGACGTTGTCGCTTTAGAAGAGCTTCAACGACGTAGACTTAGTCGTCCACCCATGAAACAGTTCACTAAAGCAACTGCTGAAATTAAGAAGAACATCTCCCAAGCGACTAAAGATTCATCTAAACATCTGTTAGAAGATGTCAAACGTAAACACACTGATAAGCTTCGTTCCGAAGTATTAGTGGCAGACTTAAATGATCCTTATAAGAAAAACGCCGCTAATATTATGGAGCTTCTGCCCTCGGCTGCTGATTGTGTAATGTTGAACTTTGCCATTCATTATATGATCGCAGATGAAGCATCACTGTTTAATCTAGTGAATTTAGTTTCGGAAATCTTACGAGTTGGGGGTAAGTTTGTGTTTACCTGCTTTGATGGTAAGCGCGTTCATAAAATAACCGAAGACAAATACTGTAACGAGAAGTACTGTATTAAACGTGAGTATAATGGCGGGTTTGGAGAATCTGGCCAGCTTATTCAAGTAAAATTACCATTTGCTAAGGACACCTTTATGGTTGAACCATTGGTCAACATCGAGTGGGTAATTAAGACTTTCAATAAGCGTAACTTCAAACTTATAGAACGTGGTTCATTTAGTGATTATATGAAGCAGTTTGGTAAAGGTCTAGATGATCTTGATAAAACTTATGTGGATTTGTATGAATATGTGATTCTTGAGAAAAAGAAAAGTACATAAAAGGATACATTACTTCTTATTTTTTTGAAGTAACTAGCGAATAGGAACTAGCGAATAGTAGAAAAATGAGTGAAAAACACATTACATATAACGACAAAGGAAATATAGTATGTATTGAGTGGAGAACTAAAAAATGGTTATTACATCGTGAAGATGGACCTGCGATCGAACGATATTATGGTTCTGGGAATATACGTATGAAAGAATGGAGATATAATGGTAAGCTTCATAGAATTGGCAAACCTGCAAAAATAGTTTGGCATTCTAATGGTCAAAAATGGTATATTGAATATTACAAAGATGGAGTACCTTTTAGAGAAGATGGCCCTAGTGAGTTAAGATGGCGGAGTAATGGTCAAAAATGTCAAAAAATATACTATGATATACATGGGGACCTCCATAGAAAGGATGGTCCTGCATTGAAAGAATGGGATATAAATGGCACGTTAATTAGAATAAGTTATTACATTCATGGTATAAAACAAGAACCATTGACTAAACGAGCTACATAAAAGTTTAATAATATAATCATGTTATGCTGGGAGAAATATAAACCTGAATTTTTATCTTTATACGAAGAAGAAGCTAATAAGATAGAGGATATCATTTTAAAAAATGTAGTAGTAAAAAATCAGTATAAACTATTTGTTTTAGATGTATACATGTGTAATGGATTAAAGTATGAAATAGAATTCGTTCCTTCATTTACATGAAAAGATCCTTCATTTACGTGACAAGCGAAGAATTTGAGCAGCGATAGAATCATCTTCAATTCCATACTCTTCATAAAGTGTTTTTTTCTTAGGTTCAGCTGCAGGCGCTGGCGGAGGAGGCAATGCTGCATCTTGTGTTGCGACACCATCTGTTGGGGCTTTATATTCAATGCGTCTGCGCGGAGCAGGTTCATCGTCGTCAACGTAACATTCAAGCAGTCCGTGTTCACTAAGCGTGCGGTATGCTAGTTTAAATTGATCTTCGTTACGCAAGAAACGTCCAATATGATAAGGGCTTACTCCGCTGTCTCGGAGACAATCAATAAAGGGTTTTACTTCAGTTCCATAACGCTTCTTAGCATTACGAATAAGACGTTTGAAATCACCATCACGTGTCTTACCCTGGCGACTATCATACAGTAGTTGTTCCCATTGACCCAACTTGCCATAACGTTCGTCTTCTTCGATACCACATTTCTTAAGAAGATCCAGAACGATCAGCTCCTTCTTACTGTCAATATGGACAGCACCATAGTTCTCCTTAGTATGGATGATTTCGTTCTTAGCACCGGCTCTAATCAGTGCCATTTTAACTGTAATATGTGTTTTTTGGTTTAAATATACGGTGTATAATATAAAAAGGTATACGGAGAATAATCCTAAAAGGTATACAGTAAATTAGTTAAACTACGATGTGGAAGTATATTGTATGTATAATTCTACTGATAGTTTTGGTGTATGGTGGATATACTTGGTTTAATAAAGAGGAATTCTCAAATACCCCTCAGACATGTACCGAATTAGGATGCACAGATGCCACTATGAACCCATACTTTAATCGTAGAGCCACTGATATATTTGCAAAACCTTCATTTGCAAGTGAATCACTTAATCTTGCTAGATCTGGAAGTCGCGCTATTGTTAATCCGTTGCCTGTACAGGTAGGAAATATCGAAGTTAAATTACAACCTAGAGCGTCTGGTAAACTAAACCCTTTTGCACTGCCCGTAAACGTAGGCGAGCGTTCTATTGTATATCAACAAGTAGGACGGGACGGATCATTAAATCCTATGCCGTTGCCTGTTGAGTTTGGCCAACGCACGTATACTAAAGGCATTGTTGGTAATGATGGTAAAGTAACAGGTGTTTTGCCAATTAACATCGGAAGACGTCAATCTGTCGCGGCTTACCCAACAAGTGGTGATGGTAAGGTATCGGGTGTATTACCGATTAATATCGGCCAGCGTAGCATTAGGGTACAAAGAACCTATGCAGATGTTAAGGATGCCAGTCCTTTGGCAGTTCAACGCGGATCCACTCGCCCTCTATATACTTCAACCTATGAACCAAGATCCTCATCCGAACCATTGCCTGTTCGATATGGTCCTAACGCACAATTAGCTCCTACACCTAAAGACTTTTTACCTAAGCCTGTACCATTGGGAGTTCAGATGGGACAACGTAATGGTGTAGATATGACTGGTTATCCTTCCCTACCTGACCCAGTCCCTCTTCCTGTTGGAGTACGTCAAGAGCCGCAACCTAATTATCCAACAGACAGTAGTTTCGAAAAGATTGGACCATTGCCCGTGCGAGTGGGCGATCGCTTTACTGTAAGAAAGTCCAAACGACAGTGGAATGAACGTCCTAATCGCAGAGAAAACTTTACGCCTGAAGGTAAAGATCCGGCACGCAGTGCTAGAAACAGGTTTGCCAATCCTCAGTTTTTAAATGCTAATCAGCGTGAAGCACGTGCTGCAATCGAAGCAAAACTTCGCAAACTTATTCCCCAAAAATTAGACAGTACTCAATACCAAAATATTGCAGATCAGACACTAACTAAGGATGCGTTGATGACTTGGGATCGCGATCCTAAAACTAAAGCAAGCTTGAATCATTCAGGCGTGGTACCCACTGGAGTGAAATTAGCTTATGATAAAAAAAATACTCAACCTTATTTGGAACTCAATCGGAAGACGTGGGGATGGGGACAGAACTCGTTTCTGTACTAAACAGTTTACTTCTTTTTTCCTGGTCGATTTGCACGATGCATCGTGCACAATGATCATAGCATAGCTTGCACCCACAAGACACTTGGTCACATCTTTTGCATTGTTTGAAACCTTCTTCACAGTGAAGAACTGATGAAAGAGCGGGAGATGCTTGAAGCATGTTATACATTATCGTTTATTGTGTTATCTTGAAAAGTACTAAAATTACCTAGAACGTAGATATTAGTCTTTATGTACTTAAAAAATTACCATTCATAATAGTCTTTTTGATTATGATATAACTGATGCGAGATACACTATTATTTATTCACTAAAAGATAAAGGATGTTTCAAGAAGGGCTCATCATCATAATTATTCTATTAACACTGTATTTAGTGTTTGGATCTAAGCGAAAATATGAGACATTTGAATCAAAGCTACAAATGAATGAGCTTAAGCGTCGTAATCGTATTCTAGTAGATTATGTATATAAGAAATATCAAGATGATCCTAAGTGGGGCAAGCGTGTAACCTTCTTGAAACGTAACTATAACGAGAATGAATTGTATGAACATTTCCCGACTCCCCACTCTGCTACCACCTCTTATACAGAAAGTAAGGGAAAGAAGATGGTGTTTTGCCTGAGAGATAAGGAATTTAAGAACGGTCGCTATCGATACCCATTGGAGTCGATGAACACCATTATGTATTGCAGTGTTCACGAATTAGCACATATTATGCAGTATGATGACTACGGTCACAAACCCAGTTTCTATTCCATCTTTAAGTGGTTGCTTGGTCAAGCAGTAGAATTAGGACTTTACACTAAGGAAGACTATAGTACCAACCCCACATATTACTGTGGAATGAAGCTTGAGCATCAAGTGCTTGATGATGACAGATTTTAGTTATGGTAATTTTTGAACTTTGTTTTTTAAAACACTTATATTAAGAAGATGGCTGAACATTGCGCACTTAAAGGGTATAAACATTGCGCACTTAAAGGGTATAAATGGGGTATTCGCGTTATGGATACATATTGTGAGGACAATACAAAAATATGCAGTTCGTGTAGTATTAGCATATGTTTTACACATAGAACTCTCATTAAAATTGGAATTGGAAAACGGTATTATATTTGTTGTGATAGATGTATTGCGGAAAATAAGAGCATTATGATCGATAATCATGAATTTTCTCCTCATGATTATCTGGATCAAGAATATGTGCAGCGTTGTATTGAGTCACATAATGCAATTTTCACAAAAGCCGCTCGCAAGTAAACTGGCTATTTTTGAATTTTGTTTTTTAAAAAACTTATATTAAGAAGATGAGCGATCAGTGTGCGCTTAAAGGATATACATGGAGTAAAAATGGTAATTGTAAATGGTGTGTACCTAATATAAAAATATGTGATTGTTGTGGTATTGTTGTGTGTTGGACGCATTATACCACTTTTAATAGTAAAATTGGTAAACGATTATATACTAGTTGCGATAGATGCATTGCGGAAAATAATACTATTTTGGTTGACGACCAAGTAATTTCACCTCGTGATTATTTAACCAGAACGCAAATACAACGTTGTGTTATGATATATAATGCATCTTTCACAAAAGCAGCTCGTAAATAAGTTTTGCGGGTTTTTACAAAAAGGCAATTTTTGAATCTTATTTTTTAGTAATATCAATTTATACTGTGAAGATGGATGATTTCTGTGCACTTTCTGGGATGCCGTTATATAATTATGATGATGATGAGCACGATTGCGGTGGTTTATTTGTAATATGTAACTGGTGTGATAGAAAGGTTTGTTATAATCACAGTGTTACTATTGAAGCTCATTCTATTATTGTTAGACACGAAAGTATAAGATGTGGTGAATGTATTGCCCAAAACAAATTGGTTGATGTTAGGGGCAATCATATTTCAGCTCGCGATCAAATTATGTCATGTATCATCGAGCGTTGTATACAAATGTATCCGTCAATGACTAAGGGAGCTCGTAAATAAGTTTTGCGGGCTTTTACAAAAGCCCATTTTTGAATATTGTTTTTTAAAAAGTACCTATCTAAAGATGTCTGAACAATGTGTCCTTGAAGGCATGGCACAAAGTTTTGTCGATATGAAAGGGTGTTCAGAATATTTGGAGACATGTAATTGTTGCGATAAAATTGTTTGTGATGAACATGGTAGGTATATTTTGTATTACTTATACTTTATATGCAATCAATGTATAGCATTAGATGCAAAATTGTCGCTAATAATTGATAATCCTATTATCGTGTCGTCTCAAGTAAAGCCAAAATACGTTAAATTTTGCAAAAAGTATTATATAACTACTACAAAAGCAGCTCGCAAGTAATCTGGCTATTTTTGAACACTATAGATAATAAATACTATAAGTTCATGAGTACACAATCTTCTAAACCAACTCCTAGTAAAGGATTTACATGTGATTGTGAAGACCCAGACAATCCTGATACAGTATTTCACGAAAAATCTTGTTGGAAAGTTTCTAAATGTGATTGTGGACTTCGCAAAGATAGCCATGCGCATGAATGTTGTTCTTGTTGGATGACAAAAAACCTATGGTATAGTACATAGTAATTGGCAAATGGTGATTTTTTAAGTATATACAGGCTAAATACCTATTAGGTTGATTATAGCGAATTGCGACGACTATGGATTCTAGTTTACCCCCACCTGCAGTCATACCATGGGATGACGATGAAGGATATCCCGATTGTGTTGGACAGCTTTGTGATGAATGTAGTGGTCGCACTCATGCCTATACTTGTTCTAAGGCGAAGAAGTGCGAAGATTGTGGATGTCGCGTTGATCGCCGCGACATCACTCATTCTACCACCTGTTCACATGCAACCGCACGTTGTGTTCGTCGGTGGAATGAAATTACCGCTACTGCGCGTGCAGGTGTTGCCCGATGCAATGCGGCGTTGATTCGAAAGGGATCTGATCATTCTACCCCTTCTCGCTGGTACGAGTTGCTAGCCATGGTTCAGCGTGATCTTATGACTTGCAAGGAAACACCTAGTCGTAACCAGGCTATTTACCTCGCTGATGTTCTTGCAACCGTTTCAGAGGGCCGCTGGAATGATCCAAATGACGAAGCTGCTCTTTGGGACAGATTGGGGGAATTAATCAAGCGTTGGCAAGATGAATTGGCACATTGATTTATCTTTTTATAATTTTTATAACTACTACAAAAGCCGCTCGCAAGTAAACTGGCTATTTTTGAATCTTGATGTATATAATACAAACAACATGAGTTCTCAACCTTCTAAAACAACTCCTAGTAAGGGATTTACGTGTGATTGTGAAGACCCAGACAATCTTAATACAACATATCATAAATCATCTTGTTGGAAAGTACCGAAATGCGAAACATGTAAACGACGCATTGATGATACCTTTGAATGTAGATGTGAAGATTCAGATGATACTTACGGCTATAATAACCCATACTCGTCATATTATCAAATCCTGACGGATGATCCATATGATGATTGAGTAATTTTTTATAAAAAATTACCATCTTATACTTCGGTAATCGCTTCTGGGATGCGTCCTGTAATGACTCTATAGCTTTCAATCGAAACGGCATAAGGCATAGTAAAACAAGTGACATGTCCTACTGCAGATATGGGCCAATATTGCATATGGACAGATGTATAATGCGATGGATCAGGACTTGGGCCACCGCCGCATCTAATCCACGCCCAACAAGGCCACCCGATAATCAAGCAAATTACATAGGGTATTGAGAGAATTAAATGCAATGGTAAGGTTACCAGCCAAAAGATGAACTGGTATGGGCATTTGTTAAACCAAATGTTATCAGGGTTATTACTCCAAATAACAATATCATCGTGACACTTGCAATACAATGAAACCATGTTGTATGACTCCTATTGATATTATCAACCACATTGGTTCAAAAATTGCCAAAAAAGGAGTTGAGTAAAGGAATCAAGACTAAGAGGGTGTAACTAAAATACCCGGCTCATAGGTCCCCTGGTCTTCACTGCGTTTTTCGAGAACACCCAATAGAATGTTCCCTTTTATATAAGGGTGAAAAACCCTTACAGAAAAAAATAATTAATAGGTCTTTTTAAAAAGACCGCAAAACAATAAAAACTTTTTAAAAAATTAGTAGAAGAATAAAGTTCAAGCGAGGTTCATTCCTTTACTTAACACTTTTGTTTTCACATTTGTATTAGAAAGTTTCTTATTTACCATGATTAGCATCTTTGCAATCTGTTCCATTGTAATACGCAATTCTTCACGTCTAGTGATAGCTTGTGAGATCTTCTCGTATTTATCACTTAGCTTATAAGCTGTAATGATTTCTAATGCATCATCTGAATAAGTACATTGCTTGATTTTATCTCTAATATCCAATGTCACCTCTTCAACACATTTCTGAATATCATCTTCACCTACTTGATTTTCATCCAATAATTGTAACTCAGTAAGACTCTCAGCATTCATCTCAAGAAGTTTATTCTTAAGGGTGGTAAGATCTTTCTTAAACAGTTCAGCATAGTTTGATTTCTCTCGAATTTCAGACTTGATACTTAATACGCCAATCTTCTTTGTCTTGAAGAACGCTTGTGCAGTCTTATATGCTTTCTTAGGAACATCATGGGTAATCTGACTTTGAGCAGAATACTTTTGTAACAGATATTCTACATAGCTATTAGCCATATTACTTGCGTAATCTGATTCAGCAGTACTTACCTCGATATTAAAGTCTTTCTTAAGCTTGCCTTGTTTTTCACGCTCTTTAATCATTTCCACGAAGTATTCAGTTGGTTTACGAAATACTGGATAAACTGATAGGTATTGCCCAAGGAGATTCTTCACTTCTTTCTCCATGTAATACATAACATCAATCTTCATGTTATGTTTCTTAGCTACATCCAGTAGCACAGTAATATCACTGATCTTTAAATTATTCTTTTTGCCATAGATATCATACTCCTCCATACCAGTCACAACAACTGCGGGGTACTTATCTCCTGGATCGACCTTTACACCATACTTTTCCATATTCTTCGTGACAATGTCTGTGGCGACACCAGTACGTTTAGGACCTTTATAGGTATAGGTTTTAGCAAAGTCATCAATGTTCCACTTCTTTTCGAAGATAGTCTCCATTAAACTATGAACAATGTTCCAGGGAACTTGATCACCTTCCATCATGCTTTCAGGATCGAAGAACTTATCGTAAGTCATATTCTTTGTAATTATCTTACAGAACTGACTAACGCCTCGTTTCTTAAATCGAAAACCTCTGACGAACACATGTCTATGTCCTTTGTTGAACATGGGGAGTGCTTGATGAGCAAGACCGCCATAGTTCTTTCGTCTGATGAACAAACTAGGCATCAATACTTCCTCATAAGCCATATTAAGATATGTCTGCCCATGATCATATTCGGCGATTGCAGCGTTAAGCTCTTTGGCAGCTTTTTTAGATACCTCAATAGCACGTGTCACCAGATCCTCCCAATAAGCTTGCTTAGTGAGATATACAGGTTCCTTACTTTGTTTATTACTTTGCTTCTTACTCTTTTCCATAAGTAATTTTTTAGATGCTTCCCAGTTATCGATGATATCCTGCAGTAAATTGCGAGGAGTGAGACAATACACACTGTCCGTATTGTGAACGATCATTCGCCCGATACCTGCGGAAAAGTGATGATTTTCCGTTTCCAAGTCATATACATAATCATCTGTATATGGTAGTTCTTCGATTTTCTTAATTACGTCACATTCCTTAACTGGACGTGGTCCGACAGTAATAATATAGTCTGTGTCTGACACAGGATTAATCATGTAATGGTATTTAGATGCGATGTTTATGCAAAACTTCGCAGCATCCAACTGATTATTAAATCGGTATGTACCGAACTTTACAATACCATATTTACTAGCAATAGATGGTAAATCAGCGTGCAATAGTTCAGATCCAATTTTTACGTCGCGAGGACGAATCTTTTCTGCATTAGAATCTAGTAAACTATGATCTTCTGTTACTTTCACACAACCAGTGCGTGTAGTAATTCGATATAGTTTTTTATCTGTTTTATGTTTTATAATGCGAATGATAGGAGTAAATCCTTTTTCAGTCCACACTTCTAAATTTTCCTGTGGGTCAGAAAGTATCTTACTTTCTGTAATGACTTCGCCTTTTGTAGGTAAAGAGTCAATGGTATAATACGTGATTATACCATTATGACGACATAATACTGGTGTATCACCAGTGACACTGTCGCCATACATTACCTTCCATCCTTTAGCTTCCATGTGGTTTTTAGCAAATAGCAACATATCTCGACCAATACTTGTAATAGTAGCGGAGATGTGCTTATCATACAATGGTGAAGATGAATTGCCTGATTCACCATAGAAAGTATTCATGAAGATTTTAGCGGCAAGCTGCTTAGCATCCAGCTGTACCATATCATAACGAAGAGTTTCAAGACATTCCTTGTAAAGTGTCATCTCTTCGTCAGTAATGTCTCCAGCTTTGTGCTTAATAATGTAAGCGCGCAATTCAGGTGTCAACACCGCCTCGAATTTTTCTTGGTTCACATAGTTACCGGTATTAATGCCAGTATCAAGGAATTCAAGACAGTTTGCAATAGCTGCGAGTTGATTCTTAAGAGTCAATCGCTCATTGAACAGAATGCTAAGAGAACGGGAGAATACTCCCATTTTATTAATGTCTGTATTGTGTTGGATGAACCAAACACCGGGTTCTGCTTCATAGAAGCGATGACCATCTTTTTCCATCTGTTCTTTTAATTCTGGATCCATGATCTTACAATCAGGTGAAATATTCTTTGCAATAGCACAATTGGGATACAATGATGCGTAATCTAATGCAGTAACTGGGATTTCATAATACCCGGCTAGCGGTTGCAATACAGTTGCACCTTTATATCCACCTTTCTCATTGTGCGTATAAGCACATGCGAACACATATGGATAATTTGCTTGAACATTATGTTCTGCTAGAGAATATGGTTTGTTAAGCGTTACAAGTACATTGCGCACCTTTACACCATCTGCGTAATGAATGCAGCCATACAGAGCGTCGCCACTCTTGGTGGCCTTAGCACGGTCATTAATAATAATGTTTTTCTTAACTAATAGTTCTTGACAACGTTGAGCGTCAACAACACAATATTTAAGAATCTCTGGAAGTTCTTCGGGATTTCCTCTGTCCCACATTGCGAACATCTCTTTGTAAGGAAGATCTTCCTTAAGTTCTAGTTTATTATCTTTCAAAAAGAAGTTAAGCGATGTTTGATCAGACGTTTTGTAAAGCTTTCGAAACACAACACGTACATCAATTGGAATAATACCAGGAATGTCCAAAAGATCTACTTGATTATTGAATCCAGCTTCCATCTTTACAGACATCTTTTTGTAATATTCAGAAATATTTGTAGGATCTTTCTGAAATCGATAAGTTGGCTTCTCACAAGACATGCTCGCAAGATGTTTAGTTAACTTGTATAATTTCATTCGTTCTACAACGAACGGCTGATCGAAAAGACAGCCATTAAAATCCGACATAAAGTCAGGTCTCATCGATTTAACGAGTTTAGCAAAAGCAATGATTACTTCTTGCTCACTACTACAAGTGATTAGGTAATCTAAACAGTCTGTAGGGTTACACTTTTTCCACATAATACCAACCTTACAGAAAGGTTTTGGGTTATTAATGTGGTGGAAAGTGCAACAGATTGCAAAGATCTTGTCCTTAAAGTTTTTGGGATCGGGGTTAGTTTCCATTGATAATGGCCTAGTTTCGATATCCCAAGTCATATTAACAGATTTATCTGTTGCGGAATCATTAACCGGCATCACATTGTTAATATCTACGCTTATTACTGGTACATAATACTCAGGATCGTTCACTACAGTATAATCTGTAATTTCGTTCCAGTTGGCAGTGTTCATGATATGATCACGACCTGCTACACGATATAGATGGGAAGTATCATCGTTTCCAATGAAATACACATCATCCTTTACAGTGATCTTAATATTAATCAGATCTTCCACAATCGTGTCAAAATCGTATGGTTCATCTAGAATCATAAATAGTTTATATAATGCGTTCTTGAGATCGTAATTCTCAATGAGAGCATTTGCTTCAGCAATAGCTTTCTTTTTCGCATCTGCATTCTTTGCATCTGCAATCTTAGTACGTTTTGCCTTGATTAAATCAAGATTTACGTATTTTCCATTATTTCGCAAAGTAATATATTTTATTGCATCTGCCAGCTCATTAGGATGATTAAGAAATACATCCATATATGACAGACACTTGTACAATGTAACTGTGTCTTTTTGGTCTTCGAACCTAATACCATAGTATTCCCCATTACTTAGTTTATCCGCTTTCAAGTGCAGAATATTTCGCAAATCATAGATATTAGCGGAATCGCACCACACTGTGTTCTTGAACACATTTAAAACCTTCTTACGGTCAATAGCATTTGTGAAACACACATGGTGAAACAATCGTTTATTATTAAGCCCCTTAAACCACAACCCCTCAAATTTTTTAATACTCACTGAGACATTTAAGTCTTCAGCAATGTGATTAATTTCCTCAGGATCAAATCCATCGGCAAATGCGATGGTAAAATATGTATCTACATTTTTTAATCGCAGAAAGAATTTATTACCTTGTTTACTAACACAATAATATCCAAATTCGCGTCGTTTGCCAGTACGCGAGAAAACAGTTGCATCTTTTACGTCATTGGGCATAAACCTTAGTGGTTGCCCGGTAGCCTCCTCGTGGAGGTTATTAGGACGGGTAGGAAAATCATCTTTAATAGTAAGGACAATGGACATTTTGTTCTGAAAGTTTTTAATGTTCAAATAGAGGAAACCCCCGGTAATATATCATCTAACTTGTATGTTGTTCAATTTTAACGATAAAAAATGATGAATTATTTAGCAGCTTTAATCATAGGGGAATCAATAAGTTGCCGAAAGTATTGGACGAGTGTATTAAAATGTGGATACTTAGGTCTAAATGGCACCTCACTAAGAAAATGTTCAAATTTCACGTAATCAACATCTGTTAAATAATATTGATCTGTATCATCATCGTAAAAGGTTCTCATTGTTACATGGTAAATTACTCTTATGTTATTGTCATCAAATGCGATAAATTCCTGTGGAAAGTATATTATATTTTGTCGTGTATAATTCGCGTAATGATTATCACCGCCGCGAGGGAATGTTTTTCGCATAAATTTACATAGATCAAACAATACATCTTTATTAAGTCGTACACGGGTATCTGCCATTTTTTCGTAGTATTGTATACCATTTACAATATTCAAAAAATAAAGGTTTGATTTACTCGTTCATCTTCTTCAAGATTGTAATGATCTTCTTGATTTGAGGATTCGTATAACTTGTTGTCATTTTCTCTACTTCGTCAATAAGACTCGCAACAGTTTCTTTAGGTTCCTCCTTAGGTTTCTCCTTATCAGCGTCTCCCATTAACTTAGTTAGTTCTTGGCCAAGGCATGAAAGTTGTTTGAAATCTTTCGCAACACATAATTGTTTCATTTTAGCAATGACATCAGCAATTTGATCTTCAGTACTTTTCTCCGGTGGAAAATGTTTATCAAATGATTCAATCGCGATGTTATTCGCTACCATTAATTCACGAATCTTTTTAATGACTGTTTTATCCTCTTGTGCCATTTCAGTTAAAATTATAACTTCCATGACATCTTCAATTGTCATGGATGAAACATTTAACGTTTTTTCAACAACCTCGTCATTATCAAGTGATTTCATAACCTTACGCAATACAGGCACAAATCTATTTACGAAAATGTCACTCGTTCCTAAATTGATAGTATAAGGGTAATTTTTCAACATGAGATAAATACCTTCATAACGTTGATGTTCTTCACGAAGCAGCTTATCAAACTGCATTTTTGCTTGAGTAATAAAATCCTCCGAACAAAGTTTAACATCTGGCAGACCTCCAAAATATGCTTTGATTTCGTCAAATTGTCTACACATTTCATTGGAATGATTGATTTTATCCATAAATCTACGTTTAAGAATGCTAAGATAATGATATACTTCTAAATTATCTTTATACAATTGAAACATGAGGATAAATCTTGAATTTTTATCACAATGATGATCAGTTAGCAAATCGTAAATAATCTTCTTAATCAGATAGGATTGCTTAACAATCTCCATAAGCTGTTCACAATTGGTAGAAGACATAGTTATTTAGGTAATTAGTAGTATTTAGGTTGAAATGGTATTATCCTGTACCTTATTCAAAAATGGCAAAAAATCATTTATCTAGATGCTTTAACCAAAGGTGTACCAACTAGTTGTTGACAGAGCTCAATAATCTTGCTCCAGCTTGGGTACTCAGACCTTACACAAGTTTTATCAAGAAACGTAGTAAATTTTATATAATCTTCTCTTGGAAGATAGTGTCCATCTGTGATTTCATCATAATAGGTATCTATGACTATTGTATCATCAATATGATTATTAAATGTTATTTTGATGTTATTATTAAGAAATGCGATATATTGCGCGTATATGTCGTCAAACACATACGATCCACGATGATAATCACTTGATTCAACGCCTGGAAAAATGTTGCGCATATATGCACTTAATTCAAGTATTATTTCTTTATTGATTTGTACACGATCGTCCGTCATCTTAAAGCTTTAATACATTATATACATTTCAAAAAATTACTTCGCTCCTTTAGTTGTAGAACCACTAACGATAAGGCACTGTAATATTGACATAAGATATCGCGATTTATCATCATGAGTTAAATCCATTTCATGTGATTCTTCAATAAATCCATCGAACCTTTTTCGATATTCAAGTGAATATGATAATTGCATGTCGTCTTTTACAAAGATATCCATCATCCAAAATACGGGCGTGTCGGTCGCTTGTCTCAATTTATTGCAAAAGATCATTATACTATTGTGGCCTATGTAAAATTGTATACAACGATTACCATATACTTTCATCTCAACAGGGTAAGATTCGTCGATATGTTCTTCAATATATTGATATAGTTCATTAAACACTTTAGAATCAATGGGCTTACTCGCCATCTTTATCGATGTTTGTTGTCTAAGTATTCATCCTCATTTTATTCAAAAGTTATAAATTGAGACTTAAAAAGCGTACAATTATAATGGAACAATTAAAGAAGAAGCAACTTGTTTTAAAAGGCGGGGATACCTCATATGTGGTTAAACCGTTTGGTTTAACGAATTTTACAGGCGCCGCATGTTGGTATAATAGTCTCCTTCAGAGTCTATTAGGATGTGAGCCAATGCTATATTTCCTTTTAAAACATTATGATTATTATAAAACTAATCCATTTATAAAAGATTATTGCGAATTTGCGGCTAGTATATCAAGTGTGAATAACGGGTATAAATTATGGGGTTATTTAGCAGCTAAGAAAAGTGATATAACACGTGGCCAGCAAGACGCTACGGAATTCTTTACGGATTTCATTGAATTGTTCAATAGTAAATGCATGTTGGGAATGTTTACATACATTACCCGATCAACTCTTTATTTTGATGGTGTTAGTAAAGAATCAGAAAAACATATGAACATTGTGATGTCACTTACACCTGATGCAATGATGAACTTACAAAAACATCTAAATGTAGAGATGGAAGAAATTGAGGGATATAAGCCATATGATGATAAAGAATATACAACTATTGCGCATAAAGTTACACGATTAACGAGAGCCCCGCCTATTCTTGTTATTATGATTAAGAATTATGATTTTACCGTATATGATGGAATGTCTGTAACTTCCGTTCGAAGTAAAGCATTTGACTATCCTAAAACACTAATGTTTAATTATCATACAGATGAATACCCCACTATCACATATAACTTAGTTTCCTTGGTAGAACATCAAGGAAGAAAATCTATGGGAGGCGGCGGTCATTACATCTGTTATTCAAAACGAGGTGATGATTTGTTTTGTTTTAATGATGCGCACGTTGGTAAAGCAGTAGACTGGCCAAAAAATAACAATGTGTATATGTTGCTTTATTCAACGTGGGATGCTAAAACAACCTAGATCGTCGTTTCTTTGTTCAATTTGCAACTTGTGCGCATATGAACTCCAAGAGCATCTTTGCGACTAAATTTTTTGCCACATTCACATACAATCGTTCTGGTTTTACATGGACGTTTATTGTTCAAATGAGCAAGCAATGCATCTCGTCGATGAAAGCGTCTTTCACATTTTTTACATTCAAACAACGCGGGCATTCGCACACAACTACGTTTGTGACGTCGGTAATTACTATCACAGATGAAAGTGGAACCACACTGACAAGTGTATGGCCTTTCGTCCGTGTGACGACAAATGTGCTCTCGAAGCATCACATTATTTTTAAACGATTTGTTGCAATTTTCGTAGGGACATGGACGAAGATAACCAGAGTGAACCAACGCAGTGTGTTCCGTTCGTTCTTCTCTTGAATGAAACATCTCGTTGCATAGAGAGCACTCCAATCTAGGAAGGCTGCGATGAACTAAGCGAATGTGGCGGCTTTTGTGAGTAGCATAATTGTACGATTTTCCACAATACTGACAGATGTACATTTTGCTAGTGTTAAATACGAGGATAATAGAGTTATGGTGTTTAAAAAATTACCAAAAGTGCTTTTACAAATCACTCTTCCATGGCGGCAGTACGACCGGTAACAATTCGATAAGTAGAGGGGTTTTGATTCCAAGGTTGTAACCAACAACCAAGATGGTACAATACTGCACATGGGCAACACGACAATGTATGTTCCATTCTTTCTTCATCTGACTTGTCTTCACCATGACTACCGTTAAAAGCTAAATAACACAATGAACCACATAATACTGGACAACAACCTAACATATAAATGTAGGCTGGAATACCAGTGAGAACGTTAATTGGACAACATAACGCGCGCCGCTGATCTGTCGAACAACGGCCGGCACACTTATCGTGACACTTGCAATAGCACATCTTTCCAATCCCTATGTTACTAGCTCATAGTTGTTTAAAAAATTACCATTCATTTTGTAGAATTTACTCTTCCATGGTGGCAGTACGGCCTGTAACAACACGATAAGTTGTTGGATCTTGGGACCAAGGACGTGTCCAACAATTGATGTGGTACATACCAGCGCATGGCCAAAATGACACAAGTCTTTCAGTGACTTCTTCATCGGTTTTTTCGGCGTTGTCACCACACCCATCAACTGCAGCTGCGTAGCAACAAACGCCACACAACACTGGGCAGCACACCACTGAATAAACAAGCCATGGAATGCCAGTAATCACATTGACTGGCCAACACATGGTTTGGTGACACCCAGACGAGTAACGTCCAGCACATTCATCATGACACTTGCAATAGCACATTGTAGTAAGATCGTAGTTAAATCGTAGTAAGTAAAAGTAGTAGATACAGAGATATCACCACAATAACACTTAAAAAATTGCCATTGGTTATATTCTCTAAATTTCACGTTTTAGAGTTTATGTGCATTGTATACGGCTCTAACTTCCTTATATTTTTCAATTGTTTGCTTTTTCGCTCGTCGATTAAACTCATTAAGATCCTTATATAATTTATCAATTGATAAATATTTAGACAATGCTTCAGATGTATCAAATATGATGTATCCTACGTTACTCCCTTGGTAAATTACCAGATCATATCCCTGAGGGATAATACTAATAGGTCCTTCTTCCGTGTTATAAGCTCCAAGTCCAAAGATAGTTACAATCATCATTCGATAGTAAATGTATAAGTAATACCCTATATATGTTTCAAAAAGAACTTTTAACGCTGTTGCTGCGCAACACCTAAAGTTCGCAAAAATAAGGAATGTTTCTATTTGAAGATATAAATGAGTTCAAATAGAAACTTCTCTTGTTAAATTCCTTTAGTTAAAGGGCAACAAATGTCTTGGTAGATACCTGCGTCTTCATCCGTTGGCTCTTCTACAATGTCAAATGGAATTGCCTTCTGGCATTCTTTTCCACACGCGTAAATCCACGTTTTTCCACACTTGCAATCATATCTATAATGGCGTTCTTCATCTAACATGAACTCTTCAGAATCATACACGCAACCACATATGTCACATTGTGTTAAGTGCATACCATCATACGCTTTAATATCACACTCACAAATGTTACATGTTGCTTTATTAAAACACGTTTCTTTATGTTTTTTAATAGCTTCGAATAATGTAATATCGTCCATCTTATCTTAAGTATTACCTCATACTTCAAAAAGTAACTATCTAAAGATAGGACTTTTGACGCAAAATCATAAAAATAAAAGCTTCATTTACATGCGTCTTGAAAGACCTTAAATATCATTGGAGGAGGGACATTTTTCTTTTCATAAATGACTTCTCTCTTTTTACTTTTATTATCATTCTTCTCAATAGTTAACATTGTTTCAGTTCCCAGTTTATATAAACCACGAATTGTATATTCATTATATTTACGATTTTCCACTAAAATACAAGCCTGTAATTTATTATCATCTGCGTAATCAATAGCGTAGGTCAAATTGTAGATTCTGTGACGAGGAGGACGTTGGCAGCTCATCAGCAGCATTGCTCTCTGAACATGATCTCCGTCAATAGCCTTAAGAGCTTCTCCCAACGTACAAATGCTGTAGGACGTCATAGTTGATAACACCCAGTATACTATTCAAAAGTTGTAATAGTTAAAAGTTGTAATGGTGTTCTATAATCTTCTCTAAAACTAAGTGCCACCCTTCTATCTTTTCCTCAGTTTTCTTGTCAATAAACGTATACTTTTTCTTTTTTACTCTTAATTTAACAAGATCATCTTTGTTAAATCTATTATTTGGTACTTGCACAAATGCTCTAAAACTATGATGTGGAAGTCTTCCTGAACAACCTTGTAAGTAGTTCTTAAGTTTTACTTTTTGAGCAACATCTATATCAACTACTATCTTTTTATTCCATACAGCTAACACTCTCCCCTGGATATTCATTTTCTTTTAACTTTTTTATAAATCTGTGAATTACGCTTATATTTCAATCAAAAAATTTGTTTATCATTTTGCTTTGATGTATTATCTTCGATAATTTATCTTTGGTAAGTTACTGAAATACAAGATATTCAGAAGTAAGCAATGCATCATCCTTTTCGTCATGAATCTTACGATCAGATCCAACCTCAGTGACATGTTCACCAACAGCGTCATGACTGCTGACAACTGGACCAAGAGACTTGAACAGATCACGACGCATCTGGTAGCGAAGGATACGCTGCAAGTTACAGAGGAAGAACTGATCGCGCATAAGATAAGTATTGAATTTGGCGATTTGTTCCCAATCTGCAGCTGCAACACCAGGAATATTATTAGTAGGGGTTTCACGTTGATTTGTGATCAATCCCTCCGCACGAGCAAGATCTTCGCTCGGCGAACGTCCAGTATCATTCCATTTACCGAAATTGGCCTCGCCTAATACTTTCTTCCACAATTGATCAAGATAACGCGGACGCCCAAGTGGAAGATCACCAAGACCAGCGACAAGACGTTGTATTTGACGATAATATTCAGGCCCTCTCAGTGGTTCATATGGATGGGACAATAATTTCGCAAGTGTTCTACCTTCTCCATCGCGATCTTCTCGAATTTTAGAACCGATTATATGTGTGTATGGTTGAAATTCGCTAGCAGTGAGAGATCCGACAAGATGGTCAAAAGTCCAAGAATAACTGTATAATTCTGTAAGAGGTACTTGTGCTGACAACATATGAATGTTAATGGGCATGATATTGAGATCCAAAATATTCACAATTCTAGCATCTTTTCTTGCCTCATCACTACCACCAGTAGAACGACCTGCATCACCTGATAAATTATTTACCATATTTGCTAATTGTTGCTCTTGTAGGCCACTTTCAATCAATTCTACCGTTTTACTAAGTGTATTAACACTTTGGTATGTAAGCAACACAGAATTCTTTTTATTACTTTGACAAGACCAATATTCCATATAAATCTTGTATTTCGCTAAACCACATACACAATCCAAATATTTACTAAAATCGGTTTCAAGAATCTTGGTAGGACCTGATGAGATATTGTTATAAGCCTTAAGCAATTCAAAATCATATTTGAAGTTTGATGATTTACAACCATCTTTGCTGTTAAGTACATCACGTGCACCAAACATCAATTTAAATGTAGGTTCGACACTGGCTTGTTTGTTTGGAAACAGGTCTTGGATGTTTGTATCTCTAAGCCAAACTGATAAAGTAGATGCGAGTAGCGCAGGTGTTTTGTTATACATGCTTTTATATTCCGGTACAAATCGACTAGATGTTTCAAATGCAATAGATACATCTTTCAATTCCGCCATTACAGATTCAATCGATTGACGCATTGCATTACACATTTTAATAAGGACTTCGATATCACGCAATGTTGATTCTTTGACATTCACATCCAGTACAACCTTGTTATGTGATAGCATATTACGCATTGTAATTGCATTAACATGCACGCGGTGGAATAATGTATGATAATATGGCAAATTACAACGCAATGTTTCTTTCATAAAGTCTGTTACAATTGCAAAATTATCGTTAATAAATGCCTTGGTTGAAGGTTTGCGTTTGTCAAGAGTACCAGTCATCATTGTATTAAGTACATATGCAGGAGTACGTTGCAATACTTTACCTTCAAATGCACCTGCTGAGAAATCACCGTACACAATGCTATGCGCTGCAGATACAATCGGTTTAACGAGATTTGCATAAATTGTGTTATCGGACAAATCGAAGAATACGTTGAGATAATTCATAAGTAGCGAATTAAATTGTTGTTCAAGACCATTGCAATTCTTATGTGAAGTATCATTGTCAACTTGACTGGTAGTATTTAAGTCAATACGTTTGGATTGACCATCACCACTCATAGCCAACAAACCTTGGAGATTGGTGTAATCTTGTTTTAATTGATCTTCGGTATTTTTTTCAGTTTCAACCGTTACTAAAAATGCACCAATATCAAAATTACCATCGAGAGAATTGTAAATCGCATCGAGACGGCTAACGGCACGAGGTACACCTGCAAATTTCTTACCTTGAACATAATCGTCTCCCATACTTTGATCAATTTCTTGATCAATGAAGCGTGAAATCCACTGTTCCATGTTGAGAAGTGAATAAGGAACACCTTGATTACTTTCATAATTATCAAGAATTCTAGATTCGATTTTACCACGGAATTTAGGAAGACTATCACGAATACTTCCAACAATACGTTTTAAGCATTCAAACAGCTCCGAGAAATCGATAGAAACGTGTTCGTTATCCATGCGAACTTGAACATTACAATGTGCAAAACCATCAATAAGATCATAAATTGCCTTCATCTTATTTAATGCGGTTGGGGCAGGTGGATTAACATCTCGAACACCCACAAACTGATTTACATCAGGACGAACTGTATCAATATTATCAACCTTAGTTTTAAAATTATCAAGAGATTCCATTATTGATGATGCAACTTCTGCTCCAAATACAACTTGTTCATGGAACATCAATAAAGTAGACAATCTGCCAGCTCCAACACGATTTGTATCTTGGAGAGAACGAAGCATTGTATAATATCTTTCATTTTGATCGCTTGCTCTATCTAAATTTTCACGACACTGGCGAATCTTATCAACAAAGTTAATACTTTCAATAGCATTTTTCTTATTCGAAAGTTTAAAATTATCAATAATACGCTGGCGAAAATTGCGAATAAGACTGCGGCTTTGAAAGATGTCGACTTCCCCTTCCTGACCGGTTGTAGTCGAAGGAAGAAACACTGGGTTGGTGTAATCTGACGAAGGGCCCGGAGCAGCATATGCATCATCTCCTTCTCCTGGCAAGATTTCATAATCAGGGCGCTCGCGGGCATTGTTTTTCTGTAGATTAGTAGTAGTCAAACGCCCACGTGCCTTATTATAAGCAACACGATCTTTTTGCCACATAACTCCATACCGCATGTTGGTATCTTCTACAAAACCCTTGATTGCCGCCGCACAAGCATTCTTTCCGTGTTTATGATGATAATGATCATAAACTTTATTAATAGCGGAGATTATAGATTGGAACTGTGCATCACTGTAAAGCCCCGTGCTAATGTAATCACCTGTGTGATACATCAATTCTTGTAGTTCTTTCCAAATGTTTCCATAATCTGGTATCATGGAAATAGATGGTTCCCCAACTTGAGTTTTAAACGCAAATACTTCTCGATACCATTCAGCGAGCAACGGAAGGCGAATGTACAATTCAACTGCGTCAGTGTGAACCTTAGGAGCTCCACCACCAACGGTGCTACGAAGCAACACATTGTAAAAGTTACCACCTTTGTCAAGAGGTCGGTTTACCATGTCGTAAAGACCAGTGACAGTGAACACCTTCGCAGCCATAGCCTTGACCATGTCGGCGAAGAGAGCGCGCTCAGCGGTAACATTAGGTACCGGAGGTGTATCGACACTTACACCTGGTGCCGTAGGTGGGGTGAATACATTACCAGTACCAAGAGCAAGTGTATTGTCTGGTAACAAACGAATGTACGATACGATCAAGAAGTTCTTGATGTTCTTATACATGGCACCAATGGACATGTTGGTCTGAATTTTGTCCTTTCCAAACTTATCACCAATGCGAGCGAATGCGTTCATTACATTCTTCAGTGTATCAACACCATCAAATGAGCGAGTAAGTGCCATCTTAAGATCTTCATATTCTGATGCGGGTTTTCCACGGCCCAAATCAGCACCAAACTTATCAAAAGTACCACTGATGTTGGTTGCGGATTTATCGTCAAACCATTTTACAACCACCTGGGTACCGTTAAGCATAGTAAGAATATCGGCAATGTCTTCAGGATGGTTCAAGATACCATCAGTAAATCCCTTAAGATAGATCTCAAGAGACTCAAGAGCATCATAGAATGCGATGGTTGCATCATGCAACTCAACGTAGTATTGCTGACGTCCACGATGATTGGCCTTATCTGCCTCAGCAGTAGGTTTATGTTCGCTAAGCCACTTCATAGCATTCTCAAAGTCCTTGTTAATGACGTTCTTACGGGCACCCATCGCTTTACCAAGGATCTTCTTGAAATCTGAATCAGTACCAGACAACATATCACCAGATTCCTTCATGTGTTCATGAACCTTGATGATGCGATGGTAATACTTAAGCTCCTTGATGCTTTGAGCGAGAGAGTAAATACCAGTAGACAGAGAGCCAATAGTCACGGCGCCAGCTGAAACAGTACCAGGCAACCCCATACCAACTTCAGATCCAGCAGTCGCTACAACGCTAGCCCAAGAACCCTGATCACTTCCACTACCTCCATCACAACCACATCCAGCGGAAACTGCACCAAGAGGCGCGACTGAAATTTCGGTATATTCAGTTGCTACCGCACCAGCATCTGCGAAATCAAATGCGGCACCTCCAACATTTTCACTGAGACCTTTGCCTTCTGCAAGTGAATCGAGATCACACACATCTTTAATTTTGCGAGGATCAACAGAACTGGATGGATCTTGTACTTTTCTAGTCACGCCGCTAATTTCAGCGCTATCAAGTTCAACAGCTCCGCCAACAGTGTCGTCAGATTCTTTACGTTCAACATACTCATTGTAACCCTTAACTGCGAGACCAGCCGCAAGAGGAGCAGCTGCCAACATGCCAAGAGATCCACCACCTTCGGTACCAGCAGCGGCAACAGGCATGCGCGCATCGTCGGACTTACGCAAAGCGTCAGAGTAGCGATCAATTGTGACCTTGATCTTCTCAATGCTCTTGCCCATTGCAGATGCAGCAGGGGAGGCAACTTCCTTAGCGGTGTTATAGGCGTACTGGAGGGCGCTCAGAAACTCCTTCTTGTCGGCAAGATCCTGAGGTCCAACATTCCATCCGACCAACGAGAGCTGAAGGTTGCGGTTCTCCTTAGAACGGATGACGTTCTCAAGATGACCCAGAGAGTCAATGAACTTCTCAACCGGTTCTCCGTCCTTGATCTTGCCGAGGCGCATTTCCTCGGCGAATTTATGGGCTTGGTTGTCAAACTCCGTCAACAAGGCGCGAAGAGTGCGATCGAACAGTGAGATAGTCACATCGCGCACCTTCTTGGCAACCTTCAGGGACTTCTTATACTTGGAAGGGGGTTCACGAGCACCGCCGCCAACACCAGCGCCCTTAGCAGTAAGCTCCTTGGCGAGAGGATGATGCATACCGCGACTGTAAGCTCGAGCAATTGCATCCATGGCTTGAACTTTTGCTGCCATATCACCGCTCAATATGTTATCATCTGCTTTTTTCATCAGATTGTTAAATGTTGGGCTTGCTACAAATTCCTTAACAGAAAGGTTAATAGTCTTCAATGCATCACGTACCTGTTTAGCCACAATAGGGAGGAAACCAAGTCGCTTCATGGCTGCAGCCAGAGCATCGGCGCGGTTAGACGCGTTGCTACCAAGGTCCAACTTAAGAATAGCTTCGAGTTTCTTGCGGAAATCCTCATTGTTACTGACCAAATCCTTAAGAGTATCAACCTTGGGCTTAACACCCTTAAGATGACCACGCAGAGCGTTAAGAACACTTTGTACGTCACGCACTAGATCTTCAGCCTGAGATGCAAGCATCTGAGCGGATTCCTTCTGGGGTCCAGTGAGAGACTTCACAGCAGACGCTTGCATCTTCAGATTGTTATCAGCAACCGTCAGCAAAGCAGTTGCTTGATCAATAAGTTTAGGAAATACAGTAAGACGCTCAATAGGAACTGCGGCCATGCCACCAGCAGTCTTAGATACAATTTCATCAATACGTTTAATAACAGATTCCAGATCGGAATCTTCTACTTCGCCACTCAGTTCTGAGACAGCGGCATTAAGACGACTGTTAAGCTCACTTTGCACTTCAGGAGACTTACTAAATTCAGCAGTATTCAGTTCTTCCGAGATCTTAGCAACTAAATCACTAAGAGAATCAGAATCAACGTTAATATCTACTTCAAGATACCGCTTAAGAATACGTGCTACTTCACGAATGAACTTTTCGTGCTGAACAAGCTCTGCTTCTCCACCGCCGGCAACGCTTCCATCAGCATTACGGAAAGGGTGTTTTTGGGCAAAGTGGTCATAGCAGTTGTGGACCATGTTTGATTAATTTGGCGAGTTTTCGAAATCTCTATCCAATTATATTACATAAGAAAATAAAATCTAAATAATATAATTCGAAGCTGATCATAATACCAAGGGCCAATTTTATTCCAACAATTTGTTTTATTTAGGTAGATTGTTGCATAAGATATAGTCAGTATTTAAGATACATAGGTCAGTATTTAAGATCGTTATAAAATTAAAGAACAATGAGCGCTGGTTGCACAGATTTGCAAAAGTATATTAAATCAAGCCATAAGACATTTTATGCTGCTTTAGATGATGATTGCGCCACTGGTTTGCTAGGCGCGCGTAAGGCTGAATATCCTCGTGGAGCAGTGGTCCCTTCAGCTGCTGGATATGCCGCGCTGAAGAAGATGTCTTCTCCGGAGAAGCGCATTGAATTTCTCCGGGGTCATTGCCTTGTAACTGGATGGACTCCTGATGAGCTTAAGGTGGAAGGTCGTTACCTCGTGACCCGTAACCAGAAGCGTTTGCCAGTGAAGAACTCGGGCGGAAAGAAGGTGGAACTGGCTAACGGATCAGTTTTGGAACTCGTTCATAGTTCTGCTAAGACTCCCAAAACGGCAGTTTACAGAGTTACGAGTGGTGTTGTCGAGGAGGGTGACCCTTCCGAACGTAAAGATCTTGGTATTGCCCCCAAGGGATCTAAGGGTGGAGCTAATCAAGATACTCACTACTATGGCAAGGAACGTTCCTACATCCTGTCAGAAGTATGCGAAGTTGCTTCTGGTAAGAAGTCCTCCAGTCCTGGTCTTGCAGGAGTAAAGGAAATCATGTCACTCATCGCTTACGCAGTACACACTGGTGATATGGCGCTTGCTGAGCGCGTTGAGTCAGTTTTAAGTTACGCTCCCATTATTGAGAGTTTCCTTATTTTCGGCAGCAAGGAGGTTGTATCCGATAAAACACTGCGTGAACTGATTCCATTTTGCCAGACTGTGTCTTTTAGCGAGCAAGAATGTGCTTCGGGATACCAGGTGCTCGCATCTAAGTATAACAGTCTCGAAGCTTGCAAGGCACGTCGTCAGCTTGTTCAGTCTATTTGCAAGGGGTCTGGTTTGAGTGATCCTCTTAAGCTTATCAACAGCATGTCAAACGCTTATGAAAAGCTGGCTTCTTCCAACACTATTAATGGCGTGAAAGTATTTAAGGATGGTGCTGCTGCGATGCATAAGGCGAGTCCTAAGTGGAAGAAGTGGGCAGATGACTTCCGCTTCCGTTGGTGGACTGTTCTTACTGACATCTCTGGTGATGCCGAATCAAGCAACACTGAGTATGGTGAGGCGTTGAGCTGCATGCAGTTGGAGCTTCTGCACAAACAGTGCTTGCTCCTTAATCCTTCAATGCTGGGACACATTGCTAGTGCTGGTACAAAGATGATGCTCACCTCTGATCTGTTCCTTTGCTTCCCCATGAGTCCCGATGTGATGAGCAAGTGCCAGGCTGTCCCTCTCGCATCTGCTACTGAGGATCTTCGCTTCACATCTGCTCTTCAGACTGGTCTTCAACATTTCAGCGCAACTTCTGTTCGCCGTGGTGGAGGTGTAAGTATTGAAGAGGTGAAACAACAACTGCAATCTTACCTACATGGATCGCGTTAAAGCATTAAGTATTTGAATTTTATTTTTTCTATAATCACACATATTAATCGATTACCATAGACATTACAATGGACGTTAACATCACTGAATCATTAACTAATAGGTACAAGAAACATGTTCATAAGATAACGCAAACTGTGTTAAATAGTATTGTTAAGCCTGAACTTGATGAACAAAAGGCTAAAGAGCTAAATAGATCAGCGGATCTCTTATTTGCAGTAATTGTAGACCATTTAGAACTAACCCTAGATAAATCTATTGAACAAGGATGGAGTTCGTCCAAAATAACCATTATGACCATGCCATTTAACTTGCAATATGGAGAACATAATGCTGGATATCTACTTATGGGTTCTAAGCGCAACCCAAGGCCTACTATCATTTTGGATAAACTTGCTGTTGTTTTGGGTGATGTTAAAGTCAATGCAGTAGTTAAAACGATTAAGAAGGTTAAATCAGTTGAACTTTATGTTCATACAAATGACTTTAAACAAAAAATCAACAATCAATGAACGTTGGTTTTGGGTAAATAGAATACAAAAAACTTTTTTGTTAAGGATAGACAAGTACAAACAAGATAAAGAATGGATGTGATTTTAGTTGGTCTTTTTATAATAGTTATTGTGTTGTTGATATGGTATCTTTGGGATCGAAACGATGATATCGAGCATTTAAATAGAATGATTGCGTATGAGAACTACATACCCAGGCAGGTAGAAAGGGAATTGGTGAATATGTATGTTGATAGATTGCAAGATGGTATCATAGATCACTTTCTCGCAGACCGCGTCATTGATATAGAACAGGAACGGGTCGAACGAAATATCAATGATGCGATGTTAGCAGGACGTGATGAAGTCATTCCAAACATTCTTGCCCATATGATATTCTTTACAAATCGAATTAATAACAATCGTTTACAACCAGTTGCAGCTAAACAAACGGAAAAATGGAGATCTGATTCACAAAACGTACATGATAGTAATATATCTGTACAGATTAGCGATCAATATAAAAAACTAAAACAATCTAATGATTTAGAAAATATAACGATTGACCTAAATCAGTTAATGGAATGTTTGTCATATAAGGTTAATCCAAAAGTTATGGCAGCTGTTAGATCATCTAATCATAACAATATACCAGAAAGACTATTTATCTATGAAGTGTGGAGGAGATCATTGTCCAAAGTGAATACGAAGAATGCAGACAACATCCAAACGGCTCTCATCACTGCATTAAATGATTGTTTAGAAAATAAACAAGTTGTTTGTTCAAGAGGAAGAGTCGCTCGAATTATGGGCTCTCTTGCTGTATTAGATCCAGTATTTGGTGATTTCAAAACAAAACAAGTTATTCGAAATGAATTCATGGAAAAGTGTGGTCATGTGATTAATAAACATGTAAATAGCCAATCAAGTGAATTACAAAAAAAGTACATAAATGATGAGAAATCACCAGAAGTCGATCAATTAAAGAATGAATTACATAAACTTGTGATTGATGTTGCAAAGGAATATAAACATTTACATTCAAAAGAATTACAAAGTTATATAGAGTTGGCAAAAGCTGAAATATAAAACAAGAACATAGAATTAACTTCGCGGAATAACTTATCTGTTAGATAATAACTTTAGATATATACTAAGACTGGATACTACAAAGATCATTAGACATTGGGTATTGGGTAAACGGTAAGAAATGTCATCTAGATCTGATTTTGCCGCGAATAGCTTATTTAACCCGGGGTATAGTTCTAGAAGTTACAATTCTGTTAAAAACAATTACTATCCCAAGAAGTTTGTGAATAAGTCATGTCGTCAAAATGATATGAACTTCCCGGGAAGTTCGGAATACATCATGAGAGAGAATGCCGGTAACTATCTCCCGTTTACACCCAATGAAGAGGTTGTATTCCCACATACGTCATATCCTAAAGTACCAGACACTCTGAAAATTGGTCCGTTGGACTATGCTGACAAAGAATCAATGGAATCACAACCAACTCCTGGTGCATTTACTATCAAGATAGATATCAACATGTTGCTTATGTTCATCATCTTTTTAGTATTCATCGTACTGTGCACTCAGATTATTCAATTGCGCACACAAAGTCAAATCATGCAGAAGATCATTAAAAAGATAAAACTCTAGGGCTTTTGACGGTCTTCTCGCTGCGCTAATTAACTCAACGTACGTTGAGTTAAGGACCTAAAGCCCGCAAAAACTATTATAATTCTTTTTTGAATATAAACTAGATACTACATAAGAATTATAACAGTTTTTGCGGGCTTTAGTTGTTGCGTAGCAACGACGTCAAAAGCCCTATGGACGATATTTTACATGATGTCAAGCCGAGTTGGCTAGAACTCTTCGACTTAGAACTACTCCAACAATGTCTTGATAAGGCGAAAGCATCTCAGGAGAAGACTGGGAAGACTTTATGTCCTAAATATGATGAGATATTAAATGCGTTTAAATACTTTGAGGTAGAGGACTTAAAGTGTGTAATAATTGGTCAGGATCCGTATCATACGCCAGGCGTTGCACATGGTCTATGTTTCTCTCAGACTATTAGCGATAAAACAAAGTTGAAATCAGGTAAACAAAAAATTCCTCCATCTCTTAAAAACATCTATAAAGCTCTAGTTAAGTCCGAATGTATTAAGGAAATGCCCGCACATGGTTTTCTAGAAAATTGGGCAAAGCAGGGGGTTTTAATGTTAAACGCTTATTTAACAACATTTGAAGGTGTTGCTGGTGCTCACCCATTCTGGAAAGCATTCACAAAAGACTTATTGTCTAAATTAGATACAATTGTGTTAGTTTGGGGTGCGAAAGCTAAAGCATTAATAGAAACTAAAACGTTTAAGGGTGAGTTGTTATATTGGGGACATCCTAGTCCTTTAGCTAGAAGTAAATTTGAAGATTGCGATCACTTTATAAAAGTTAATGAAATTCTAGAGAAAAAAGGTAAGATTATTATCTGCTGGGATATATAAAGATGGAACAATGCTATAGCTGCGAAGTAGTGGCTTTAAAAAGCGCGTTTGTTAATTGTCATGTGTGTAGTAAAACACTGTGCGTTCTATGTTATGACACATGCGATAAGTGTTTAGAACAAGTATGTGATAACTGTTTCATTTACTGCCAAGATAAAGACGATGTGTCGATAGTACTATGTGATCTATGTGAAAACAAAAAATATAAAGTATGTGAGGAATGTGACACAGTGATGTCTAAAAAAGTTCCATCATGTTACGATTGTGGCATGAATGTATGTAAAAAATGTCAAAGTAGTTGTCTAAAATGTTTTGAAGTATTCTGTCAACATTGTTTACATTTAGACGGATCTCCAACATGTAAAGGTTATTGCAGTGATTGTATTACATTCTAACATTGTTTTTCTTATAACATTATTTTTTACGAGCGGATTTGGTACATACACTTGTATTATCTATAAACTCAAGTAACTTTTCTGTTACATTGTCAAGGTCAATAAGTTTCACATTTTCGCGCGTCAAACCTCCTGGTATGTATTGGGCGTAGTGTTCTAGTGAAGCATAATCGTTAGCAGCTATACATTGTTGAAGTAAATCATTATACAATTTATGTCTGAATTTCCCACATTTTGTATTAAGATCAAAATGGTCATCTGTTATTAAAGATATAGTTGGACTATGAAGCCACGTCTTAGTTTGAATCTTATTTTCAATAAATATAATGGTTGATGTCATAACTAAATCTAAACAATCATATTCTTTAACAACGCTGTACATTTCGCTGTATGCGTGATGATTATACCATAATTTAAGTGGAATACCTTTTGAAATCATCCATTTAACTATTTTTTCCGTAAATCGAAGATTTTCAATAACATTATTTCCTAAGTATTCATAATACAGATTAATCATATTCAAATCGGTTGTAGCGTGAATACCAAACATGTTCCAACAATCATGCAAAACATGTGCACAATCAGGTCTAACTCTTAAACATTCTAAGTAATTTAGTTTGACGGTAATAAAACGAATAAAATCTGTATATGATTTAAGCTCCAAATCCTTAACTATGATAGTATGGGGGATTACCAATCTATAACAATCAAAGTTTCCGCAGAATTTCCACATTGCTGTAAAGTCTGTTGGGTAAATGTTCAATTTTGCATAAGACTCAATTATCTCTGGCGTAAGGTTTTTATACATGATCTTAGGAATAATATATTTACTTTGTTCTTTTGAGCGTGTTGTGAGTTCGAGCAATAAAACGTGCATGTTAAAAATACTTGCCGGTTTGGCAAATACAAACACCTGTTCTAATGGTTTCAAACTAAAAATAGAATCTTCATGTATTTTATCAAGCACGGAATTATAATCGGTTTGGAACGTGTGGCATCCATCAACATACAAACCTGGACGTTGTGTTGCTTCTCGTCCAGGTTTAATAGCATGTCTAGCTGCAATTGTCACATTATTGTTAAATTTAACCAGTACTTCATGAAAATCGGTAGTCATTCCCAATTCAAGGAAATAGTTAACCATGGTCGTATCGAGAGATAAAATAGCATATTCTAGTAATTCATCACGGTGTTCAATGTATAATTTAGAATTGGCTCTTTGGTAGTTTACAAGTATATCCATAACCTCAACAGAACTGTGTTGTATAAGATATCTAAGATACTTACAATTATCCATAAACACATTAAAACCATGTTCTAGAAAATAATGAATGAACTTTGACGATTTATTAGAAAACGCTGCATACACACACGCGCTGTTAATATATATAGCTTTTTTATCATCTACTAGTTTTTTGTATTTATCTAAATCATCACTCTTGCAGGCTCGAATATACTCTATTTCAGCAATTTCCCCGTCTGGTACAACGTGTTTTGGTTTAGAAACACCTGTACTAGGATGATTAAGCGAAATCGCATATTCTTGTCGACGCGCCAAAGCTTTATGATATTCATGTAATGTTCTTTCTTTTTTATTCGTTGTAAATATGTATTCTTGAGCAGTTCTTCGCCGCTCGAAGGTATCTGAAATATGATTACTTGATGACATTATATCTAATCGATAGTTTATACCGTTTGGGTATATAAGCTTAAAATAAGCGAATATAAAAAATCAAGTCAATCAGGTTTTTCTTCTAATACTTGTAACCGATAAGCGTTAAAATGAATGTTATTTATTATACCAACAGGGTTCCATTCCCATGATTTTGGAACATGAAATACCAATGTTTTAAGTGTATGGGTCTTATACCACTTGTTATTTTTTGTGTAGTAAATTTTTCCAACATTGTACTTACGTAGGAAAACCATACAACTAGCACATGGGTGTGACATTTCCATCGTTTCGTTTATACCTGCATTTGAGACCCGAGCCACGTAAAATACACGCTTGTTTTTTCTTGCGTAGGAAAGTCATCTGCCACTTTCGTGGCAAGTTATTAAGTGCTGCATGTTCGGCGTGAAAACTAAAATTGCATTCACCATGGACATATGTACGATTACTATTAAAACCACACGATAGTGGCTTTCCACCAATAGTAATAACTGCCCCAACCTTTCCAGTACTCATCGTACTCTTTCGAGCCATGTTAATAGCAAGCTGCTTACTTCGCATTCTTTATTCTTGTATATAAAAGATTATACGTTTCAAAAAATTCAATGTTTAATAGCTTTTGTAATAACTTTTACCATGCCTAAATATTCACGTATTAATCTCAACAATTCATGTTTTTTAGGTTCAGCGTAATGTACCCACTTTACATTTTCAAGCAAATTGAACAAATTGTCTAGTTGTCTGATGTCTGCTTCAGACAAAATCCCGGGATTTTGCCATGGTCTAATATATAAGGTCCGGTCTGATGTGAAGATATCCATACGCACTGGATCAGTTAATAAACAAACATGTGTTGAATACTTAGAAGTATGGTATAAAGTCATTGATTTTGGCACATGATTATAATAGACCGTTGCGTCATTCACAAGATCGATCATAAGCTCAGTCAGCTCCATGGTGATTAGTATAAAAGAATATATGCTTCAAAAAAGATCTTCTTATCTAATAGCTTTTGTCATACCTTCTATTATGTTAAAATAGGAACGCAACATTTCTAAAATAGTGTCTTTATGATAATCAGCGTAATCCCACCAGGGGTATTTTTTATATTTTTCTAATAGGTTTCCAATATAATGACTCTCTGCAGCACGACAATATGCGCTGTCTCCATACGGCACATGTATTCTCTTCTCTAATTCTCCACACTGTTTCTGAAAATGCAACGTTCTTGTTTTTTTGTTGTATAGCAAAGACCGTTTCCAATTACTGCATAGTTTTACCATTACATCATCACGTCTACCAGTACGTTTATTTTGTTTTCTACCAATTTTTAACATAAGACGATGAAATCGTAGAGATAAAGGTTTATCGACCATTTTAGTATTGTTCAGTGTAGACTTTATCACCATGGAACTTCCAAGTGCCAGTACGTCGTCCTTTAACATAGTTTCCTTCAATTTTAATTTTTTCGGGTTGGCCAGGTACAGGATAGGCCCACTCTGTAAATGCTCCTTGACGCAAGCCATTTACATATCTACACTGAGTATGAATTGAACCGTTGATATAGTAGGTTTTAATTAGCCCGTGGAGGTGATCTGCGACGTATTCACCTTCCGTCTTTTTCTTAGTGTTTCCGTAATAGATGAAGAATTTACCTTCCTTAAGATGTCGCACCTCATCTACTAGACGAGTCAATTCGACAGGATCTCCATTTTCATCTTTTTGGGTTTTATCTTCATAGGTCTCCGTTACCTTCATAGTCACAACTTTATATCCAATGTTTGAAACGTTCTTTCCATCAATGTACTTATAAATGCGATAGTTTACAGGACCATTCTCGATGCGACGAGATACAAGTTCACCATCAATATACGTATCATGCTCTCCGACAGGCCGTCCATTGTTGTAAAAACCGTCTTGCATCTTCACATTATTCTCCTCGTATGTTGCCTTGTAACCATCCAGAGCACCAAGACGGTAGAAACATTCTTCTTTAATATCACCAGAAGGATAGAATTGATACCATTTACCTTCCTTACGTCCAGTATTATACATACCAGTACCAAGTACAGTTTTGTACTGTTCTTCTTTATCGTCATCATCTTTAGCAAATGGTGATTTAGCAAACTGGGGAACCCGAATCGTTTCACGGCCATGGACGAGCAAAGCTTCTGTATCTTGAGATGTGGACGTGTAATGACCATGTTTCTTACCCTTTACAATATCAAAGACATCAGTCAATTGGCCCATTCCCTTGTATTTATAGTAGCGTGTACCATCATAGACTGAATGCACAATATTATTACGGTTAAAACGATAAATACTCTTACCTACGATCATCACCTTATCAATCTTTCCCCATTTCAAACCAAAGTTGCCCTTATCACGAAGAAAGTCCGTTTCTAGTTCTTGTTGAGTTTGAAATGGCGAAATGCGTACAAATGGTGGAGCATCCACTGTTTTATAGTTGATTTTATTTTGCTGCGCCATTGTTTGTTTGATTGTTTGATTGTTTATAACAATTATGTTCTTTATAAAAAAGAAAAACTTAAAATGAGCTTTTTAAGTTTTTGGTAAGCTTTTAGAAAAAGCTTAAATGATGTTACTTGTGATTACTTTTGTGGCGCTTGTAGCAGGATTTTCAATACTTCCGGTTAGACGGTTGCCATCAATAATGTATTCAGAAATAACTAATGGGAGAGAAAGGCCAAAAGTATGAGTTCCTTTTACAATATTACCTTTAACTACTAATTCGTCTGTCTTAGAACCATCGATAAGAATACCAGGGCCTGTATTATCTCTCAAAGTATTCCCTTCTATAATTGTTCCACCATCCGCGGCAATGGATATACCGTACAAAGTACCGCCAAACACCGTATTCTTATTAAATGATTGAGCATCTTTTACAGCTCCGGCACCACTTGCAACACTACTAATACCTCCAGTAGTTGTACCAGACGCGTTCACTCTATTATTAGATACGACTACTCCATCGCCATTACCAATGGTTATTCCAACAAGTGCTCCGGTTGGAGTGACTGTGTTATTTTCAATGACTACTCCTCGCGGTTCCGTTCCAGCAGCAACACTTGTTGAGATAGTTCTGCAATTACATGCAATTATTGATACATTAGACGAATTATTCTCGATAACAACATCAGTAAAGACTGATTCGATAATGCTAACATTAGCCGATGCGATGCTAGCAGTGCAAGGAGTATTACAATTTACGATAGTAATGCCATTACCAGTCGATGTGATAAATGACGTAGCGCCTGCTGAAGACACGACAACATCTTGAATATCAACATTCACTACGGAGCTATTAAAAATGATGGGAGTACCTGCTAATGTAGTTATCGTGCCTCCTCGCATACTAAAATTACTTCCTGAAAAAGTAAATGCTGGTGTGGCATGATCAAAGTCTAATACAGCTTCAGGGTGAGCATAAATACCCAGTCCAGTAAGTACTTTAGTAATAGTTGCTGTGATCCTAAACGTACCTTTAGGCAAGTATAATAGTTTACCATTAGTTTGTGCGTCATCAATTGAAGCGCTGATCGCAGTAGTGTCGTCCGCAACACCATTGCCTATCGCACCATGATCTGTTATAGGATTCACAAATACACTAGAAGTGGTAATTGATGTAATAGCAGTCTTTCTTACCAAGCCAGTAGCTGAAATAGTAAGAACGTCTGTTTCTGTTTGAGTAAGGAATCCAGCATCAAATTGTAACGATGTAACCGGTGCAACAATTTGATCATCCACTGTACCTGTCACATTACCTAATACGATGCGATTAGACGCTGTTGCTAAATCTACATCACCACCCAGTATAACATTATCAACACCGGTGGTTAACGTTGCACCTGCCCCATTACCGATTACTATAGATGAACCAGTTGTTAGTGCGCCTGCTCCATCACCTAGAGTAGTCATAACTGCAGTTTTACCCTTAACCACACCATAATTAGCATCACTAGCAACATGTGCGGTAAGCACATCTGCGGCGATTGACAGCGCATTAGGTGTAGATGTTAAACTAAGGGGGCCGATAGATGTTACACCTCCGCCGCCGCCACCTGATAAATCAATGATAGCTCCATTGCTTGGATATTTATAGTAAAGATTATTTGCGATTAAACCACTAGAACCATCGCTAGTAAAGATAGCACCTGCATTTGGATCATCTGTTGGAGGAACTGTACCAGCTACATAATTAGCCCAAATCTTATACTCTATCCTTGATGTTTCAGCATAATGTCTACCCGCAAAAACTGTTAAGGGCCAATACGGGGATGTCATGATAATTATGGTACCAACTATATATAAAAATTTAAAGCAACTGCGACAAATCTTCAATAAACTTGTTACGATCGACAAAATCTATCTGCCTTTCAGTCCCTGGATGAATACGATACTTTGAACCGATTAGCTTGCTCATAAACTCTTCATATAGTAGAATGTGTGTTTTTTCTTCGTGCATAGCATGAACATGTACATACTCTTGATTCATAAGATGATGTTTTAATTTATGTGCGTGTATTATACTTTCCCCTACAACCATTTTAACACCATTCTCTACTTTTTTATCTTGTAACATAAGGCGCTCCATATCAAATAGCTGATTTTCAATGCTATTATATGAAAGTAAAATCTGAATGGCATACAGATTCACATAATCTGTTTGAGTTTTTTTTGATTTAGCGTACATTCTATCGAGTTTATCTGCCATTTGTTTAAAACTTTCATCATTTAATAAACGTACGGTAAGATATGAATCAGCATCACAACCTGGATATTTTGCAAGAACGTTATATGAAAGTAGAATTTGATTAGAATGAAATTCTATGAAATCTCGATGTGTTTTATCGGGTTTTGCATAGAAGTTATCCATTTTATCAGATACTTGTTTAATTTCTTCGTCAGTTAATAAGCGAACGTTAAGATAGGAGTCTGTATCTTGATCCATGGTATTGTGATTATTATGGTATTGTATGCTTGTTTATGGCTATGTACTTATTTAGGGCTATATCATTCAAAAAATTAATCCAATAAACATTAGAAACTTTCAGTTTTTAGTGGCTTTATGGCAGCTATAGCAGAACTTACAAGCATTGCAGCGTGTTTTTTTATCGCATTCACCACACCCCATATAATCGCACATTGTAGCGCACCGTTCAATATATATGACATCGTTTTCTTCAATCAACGTAGATAACCACGCATGTGTTGTAGCCACGTCAACAACGTTATTTTTTCCCTTATAATTGATTTTAAGACCTTGTCCATTATAGATCAACACAATAGTAGAATGCTTCTTAATAGCCCCTTCTATTTTACGGAGATTAATACCTACTGAAAGTGTTTGTTTATCTGTTAATTTAACTTCACTGAGCTCTGGAAACGTTTGATTCTTTAATTCCTGTTCAATTAGTAGTCTTAGCTTTACGATGTTGAAACGCATCTTAGAGAATTCTTCTGTGGCATGCGACTTGAAATTTTTCATCTCAATATTAAAATTATAGCACTGTAATGGGACCTTCATCTTGCGAGATAAATAGTCTGTTAAATACTCTACAAATTCATACATAACTGGTGCTAGAACTGGTTTAGTAGACATTTTATCGATAATTTTACCATCTGTAATATTAAGTTTGCCGTTTCTAAACACCTTAATTGTATTAGACATTGTAAAGAAACCGGAGCATTCTTCCTCTTGATGTTCACTGCAGAAAGTAGGACCATCAACACCATACCACGCATACTCATCACATTTAGCACATTTATTTGTGCTAAGTAACAGTGTGAATGAAATTTGTGATCCTAGAGCCATACCTGACCCAGTTTGAGCACGTTTACTTGTTTTCTTTTTCTTTTCTTTTGGTTTGAGAAAGTCCTCATCTACGAGATTGGTGAAGTTAGAGATGATCATTCCAATACGGATGTTTTCTTTTACATCTAATTGTAAACATTCTACTATGTCTTTAGTTTTTTCGTCGAACGACAATCTAAACCCAGATGGAGAGTTAACCATCTTCTTACAGCCTTCAGCGATATCTTTAGTTACATACTGATGAGAAATGAACTCACCATCGGGTTTGATGTCTGGATAAATTAAACCTGATACAGTTGTAAGAGTAACTTGAGGAGGTACTAAATACGCCATTATAAACAAAAGTTTTTCTTATTTCTCTTGTTTATATTAACGCGATACTCTGTTCAATTTTAATCTTTTGATGCTTTATGTACAATACCTTTGATTAGTGGGTTAGCAAGATACTTTTTCCTATCTCGCACAAAAGCCAAACCTTGCATAAACGCGTCGGCTTTATCGTCTAATTTTCCTTTTAAAGATATCCCTTTAAGTTCAAATAGCGTTACAACATATAGAAAGTTTTGTGTTGAATGTTTTTTGTTTGCGGTGTAAGGCGATGCATACTTTGCAGTAAAATCTTGTAGCTTCATATCAGTAAATTCAAATGTGTTTTTCTGCATTGCAGGTATGATAAAAAGTTCGTAGTGAGCATAATGGTAGGTCAAGTAATGGAAAATTAGCCGTGATTTAAAATTCGATCCCATTTGAAACTCTATCAACACGATCATATCATCATAAACTGGTACTTGCTCTAAAGCAGTTTTCAAGTTACGCGCTTTAACTACATCAAGATCTTTTATTTCAGCAACATCTATACATTCACAATATTCCACAATTAAACTGTTGTTTATAACATCGCATATTTTATGCCAACTTTTTTCTTCAATTGCGTTATTTAGGTCTTTCTCCCAATTAGTATTATAAGAGAATAAACAGATACCTAGAGTTTTAGTGGCACAATCAAAACTTAATATACGCATCATGCAAAAGGACAATCCTATGGATATTATTGGGCTTGGGGGAGTAATGGCAGCCCTAAGAAATCTCCCAGAAGATGATATTGATAAGATTGAGAGTAATATTATCAATGGAAATAAAGGATCTTCTGTGATGGGGGATGGAGATGATTCCTTTGATACAGTACTAAAAAGACTTGAAAAAGAAGTAGAAGATGACGCGTTAACTATTAATGAAACAGTGGAAAATGATATTTTAAATGGTGGTACGTTAAGTGTCGGTTTTGCCGCACCAAATAGTGATTCAGGAGATAGTGACTCGGAAACAGACGACGAGTCAGATAGTGGTAGTGAGTCAGATGAAGATTATGCAACAGTAAAAGCCCAAGCTGAATCAGAAGAAACTGCGTCGTTGTTAGAAGATATTTCATTGCTTGAACGTATTCTAGGTGATATGAAGATCCCATACGATGATATCATTGCAGTAGATGACGAAACAGATCCAATTCGTATTCGAACGCGGCGTGATCGTTTAAAGATGCGTTATACAAAAAACAAGAGTTTCGAAACGGTGCAAGATATTGTCATGATGACTAGCTGGGGACTTGAAACAGTATTTGATGGTGAAAGATCATACTTTGGATTTAAACCAGATCTCACTGATCTATCACCCAAATCAGCTGTTAAATTACGCCGCATCAGATATGAATCTACTCATGCAATGGAAGGGGTTATGACGAACGTACCATTCTGGCAGACACTCCTAATGGAATTCGGTCCTATGATTGCATTGCACGCTAAACAGAACAGTGATAAAAATAAGGACGATCGCTCTGAAGATTACGAGCGTCAGATCCAAGCGAACATTAATAACATTCGTCAATACGAATGAACTTTTGACGCTGATGCTTCGCATCAACTAAAGTTCGCAAAAACATGAAAATTCGCTTTATAAATGCATAGATGATAATCTAAGTTTTTCGGGTTTTAGGAGGCGTTTTACGCCTCCGTTAATAAACCCTATTCGATTTCGTTTTGAATAAGTAATTCATTCTCAGCTCTCCATCTAATCAGATCTACCTGTCCTCCAAAATAGTTTATTTTTTCTTTTTTCTGTAATTGATTGGGAAACGTGTGGTAATTACATTTATGAATAGTGTTGTATAGATTCATCAAATTTTCTTTTCGGGCCCATGTATTTTTGTCACTTGTGATGATACTAAGATATGCGCACGCAAAACTGCAACAAACCCCTTCTTCTCTACGAATGACTTTTCCTTTCTTTTTCATTGGAATTGGAACAGGTACACCTTTAAATGGACTACCATCATAATAACAACGGTTGTTTGTCGTTCGTGGCCAGTCCTCCAAAACAAACTCCTTAGGTAGCTTATCGTACAAAGGTTTTCTTGGCTTGTTCACATTAAATTTACTTTCTAGAAGAGCACGCGTGATCTCTTCTTCTGATTTAGGGTATACCCCTCTAAAAAACACAAAGTTGGGAATTGCGTCACTCAAATCTTCCATTTTTCAGTAGTCAAATGATGCTATTATACGATAATAGTGTGTATAAATGTGTTTTTAAATTTAATATAAAAAATGAATAGCATATAGACTATTAAGAACTATTCTGATAGCGAGTCTTTTATCACCCCTTATCAAAAAGAGCATGACGTCTTATTCTGATGGCATCAAAAATGTTCAGTTTACCATTACTTCGCCTGAAGTAATCGAAAAGAAGAAATGTGTTGACATCGTTAAGGGTAGTTCTTATAAACATGAACAACCTTTACCAAATGGAGTGTATGACGCTCATTTGGGTACTACAAGTAATGATTGGAACTGCGAAACATGTGGTAATAAGAAAGGAGAATGTTTGGGTCATCCTGGCATGATTGCGATGCGCTATCCTGTTAAGAACCCATTATTCATTTCATTTCTTGTTGCATGGCTTAAAGCCGTATGTTTTAATTGTGGTAATTTGGTGATACCGTCATCATCTCGCAGCATTAAAGAAGTTGCTAAGAAAATTGGCGGAAAGACGAAGGATGGTCCTATTAAGTGTGAGACCTGTTCTAACATTCATTATCATATTGTAGTGGATAAAGGTAATACTCTGTTGATTAACAAACAGATTACATATCCGGAAGTTAAGGCACGCGCAGTGTTTGAGCCAATGTATAATATGGACATTCTAGACGTGTTTCGTCGTGTTCCAATGGAATTGACTCGTCAATTTAATATGGACCCGAGAAGTCTCCTCTTTTCACTTTTACCAGTATCATCTAATATTATTAGACCTGATACTAAAATTAGTTCTCAGGAACGTTTTAGCACATCAGACTCTACCACAAGCTTAAAAAAGATTGTGGAGATTAATAATATATTACCGGAGAATAGTGATGTGTTAAGAGCTATCCTCAACACTACAGATCTAAACTCTACGGAGTATAATAACATGATTAAAAACATTACCATGCTGGAAAGCGAACATGTAAATGGAATGATTATCGGTGGAAATGCTGATAAAACTTCTAAAACTACTAGTTCCACTACCACTATTCAATCTTACAAAGATGAACTAAGTGGTAAAAGTAAACTCATTCGTAAAAATATGATGGGTAAACGTTCGGATAATACTGGACGCGCTGTAATTGTTGGTGATCCAACACTTGCATTAACTGAATGGGGTATTCCTAAAGAGAATGCCTTTACACACTTCGTACGCGAAGTGGTGCAACCATTTAACAAAGAGAGATTGACCAAATTATTATATAATATGGAATATCCTCAGATTCTTAACATTGAGAGAAACAGTAACAAATATATTCGTACAGTAGAAACTGGAACGTTTAAAATGATTGATTCTCTTCAATTTGGTGACATTGTAGAGCGCCAATTAATGGATGGCGACATGTTCTATGCTAATCGTCAACCCACTCTTCATAAGCCCTCTATGTCAGGTATGAGAGCTAGAGTAATTCCTGGCAAAGTATTTCGCTTGAATCCGAGTAGCTGTGCTCCCTTCAATGCAGACTTCGATGGCAAAGCTTCGCTGTCAACAGGAGACGTGAAAAGCTTGTGATCTCCTAGTAAGCCTTCAACCAAACTACGCAGACTGATGGAAATCAGCGCTGACTGTATAACAAATCATATTAAGTATAAAATTGATATATGTATACCACAAAAACGTGTTTAACAATTTTGCTAAAAATCTAAAAAATGTCTGAAACTGAAATCACTACCGAAACCACTACTGCCTCAGTAGTTGAAACTAAAATTTGCAACACTTGTAATGAATCTAAGCCACTTGATCGTTATCGCCCAAGATGCTTACGTTGCATGGATTGCCGCAATAAAATGCGCCGTGAAAAACGACGTGAAGTAAATCCCGAGTTGGTTGAACGTGATGAACCACAAACCCATCGCACTTGTAATAAATGTAATGAAGAAAAGAAAATTACTGGGTTTCGAACCAATCGACGTGTTTGCATTGATTGTGAACGTGCTGATGGCAGAGCTTACCGCAAAGCCAATCCCGAAAAAAACCAAGCCTGGGCTGAAGCTAATCGTCAAAAACTAGCCGAGTTACAACATGATCATTATGAAAAGAACAAGTTAAAAATTCGTGCTAAATATAATGAACGTTATCAAAATGACGAAACATTTCGCGCTATTAAAAATCATCGCAAAGCTGTTAATGCAATGTATAAGAATGGTGGAAAAACCAGTAAATTTTGCCCTTTCAAAGGTGATGAATTTCGTAAGTGGATTGAAGCATCCCTTGAAGTAGGAATGACGAAGGCCAACTATGGAACTTATTGGAACTTTGACCATGTACTTCCTCTGGATTTGTTTGAGGACGAATTCTATAATAAATTCTTAAAACAACTATTTAACATTAAACCAACAGTTTGTGCACAAAACTTAACAAAAAACAAATATATCAATAAAGACTTATTCAATAAACACATTAAAGCGGTTGAAGCGTACTTCCCAGCTACTGATGAAGTAACTGAGTATGTACAATGCTTGCAAGACGCCTTGTTGCGGGAATCTCTTGATAGGTCCTAACTACCACCCTTATTTGGAAACTTTTAAGGGGAACACGGTTAATCGCCGTACCCAATGGTAATAAGGTTAGGAATAAAGACAATCCGCAGGGTTACTACCTAAGTCCGATTTTAAACATGATGTTTAAATTTTAGATCTTTCTCGCTTGTGACGGAATGTTTACATTCTTGAAGTATACAGATTGATTTCCGATCTCTATGTACATAGAGATCGTTGCTAGGATATGGAAGGCTCTCAACGACTGAACGGGCGTCGGTCGACAATGAAGGTGTAAGCAGCCTGAGTTGGCTTAAGATACAGTCTGGCCCCTTTGGAGACTTAGGGGATGTTCACCGGATCAGATGAACACGATCATTCTTGCTACTATCGAGGCAGCGGCAGAATGTCAAATTATTAGCAGCATACCTAATTGGCTCATTTCTGAGCAATCTAGTAATCCCATTATGGGAGTATTCCATGATGGACTCATTGGAATCTTTAAGTTGACACGTTCTAACGTGCGCATTAATAAACTAAACGCTATGCGTTTATTCGGTGAAATCGACATTGAGGTCGAATTAACCAAAGAATATTACACAGGACGTGACCTTGTGTCACTTATCCTCCAACAATACAATATTAACTTTACTAAAACCCCTACCTGGTATTCTAATCCACAGTGGGAGCCTTATGTACATTACGATCCAACAGAGACAAAAGTTGTGATTGAAAAGGGTGTCCTTAAACAGGGCGTCCTTGATAAAAACTCAGTCGGCCAAGGTCGTCCAGGAACTATTATTCACGAAGTTGCACTTCAGAGTTTCTCTGAAGCGCTTACTTTAATTCATCGTTTACAGATGCTGACAGATAAGTTCCTTATGTATAAGGGAATGACTATTGGTATTCGCGATATGATTGTGAACGCAAAATGCCAGGAGGATTTGCATCACATTACACAAAACATCATTAACAACTCTTACGATAACGTAAAAGAACTTGATGCGGGTCTCTTGATCCCACCTATCGGTATGACCATCGAGAGTACTTTCGAACAGAACCAAATGGGTACTTTAAAACTAGATGATGACTTTCAAGAAAAAGTTGTCCAAGGTTTGGAGCTCGAAGAAAATGATCTTTGGGAACTAATTCAGTGTGGCTCTAAGGGTAAGATGGGTAATTTACTTGCCATTTCGTCTTCTCTAGGCCAACAAACTATCCAAGGTAAGCGTATGATGCTTAACTTTGGATATAACAGATCACTGCCTTATTACACCAGGTACGATGATTCACCAGAAAGTCGTGGCTATGTTGCCAGTTCTTATATGGAAGGATTAAACGTTCCGGAGTTTATCTTTAGCGGTATGGCAGGTCGTCATGCTATCATTAACAGAGCTCTTAGTACCGCTACGGTTGGTGAGTTCACCCGCGCAGCAACTAAGAGCTTAGAATCGTCTGTAACTGATTACTATCGGTTTGTGCGAATTCATCATAATATTAATCAATATCTCTACGGGGATGTTGGATTTAAAACAAATGAACTGAAGGAAGTGTTTTTCCCAACAGTTGCGTTAAGTGATGCTGAAATGAAAGCACAATATGCTGTTTCGGCCACTACTCTCAAACAATTCAAGGAAAAATCTAAACCGTTTGATGAAGAATTTGCTCAGTTGATGCAGGATCGTGAGACATATCGCGATAACTTTATTAAGATTGAACAAATGCATGTAGAGAAATATCTCATGCAAACCAAACTATATATGCCCATTGACATTAAAACGTTAGTGGCAAACATTCTGAGCGACATCCCAGATGATTACAAAAAGCAAAAATTACATATTGGTCAAACAGTTGTGATGCTTAAGAACTTTTGCGATGAACTTCCATATATTTACTTTAATGAAAGTGCTCGCAAAAATCCAGATTATATTCTACCTGAATTACATCACAAGGCTTGTACATTGCTGAAAATTCTAATTCGTAGTATGTTATGTACTCGACAACTTATTCAATATCACATTACTCCGGATGTGCTTAAGCTCATTCTGACTAGCATTAAATACAAATTACAAAAATCTCTCGTAGATTATGGTGACTACGTTGGTATCCTCGCGGTTCATTCTGTTGGAGAAACCATCATGCAGTATATTCTAGATGCACATCATCGTGCAGGTGCTGAGGGTACATCAACAGATTTCCTTACTCGTGTAAATGAATTGATGTATGCAAAACCTACTAAGAAAATGAGCAAGGCTCTTACTTATCTTAAGGTAAAAGATAAATATCAAAACGACGAGATGCAAGTGCGCAAGATTGCCAGTCACATCGAAATGATCAAGTTTGATCAACTGTTAATCGATTCATATAAAATCTTCCGTACTATCGGTGGGCGCATTGTACACCCAAAATATCAACATCTTAACAAGATTATTGATAGTACAAAGAAATACTCTCTGTACAAGATGCCAACGAACTTGGTGAACTACTGTATCGTGTATACTATTAGTCACGAGGTACTTATTGAAAAGTTCCTAGATACTGCTGCAATCGCCAACAGAATCATGGAAACTAACGAAGACAACTACGCATTGTATAATGATGTTAGTTCTGACGAAGTAGTCATTATGGTGTTTACCAACAATCCTAAGATTTCATCTCAACAAGACATTATTAAGATGGCAGATGACCTTAAGGACTTAGTTGTACGTGGTACACCTAATATTATTACAGCTCGTCACGAAGAGTCAGTACGCACTAAAATCAACAAAGATGGATCTATTGCTAAAGAAAAAAATAAGGAATATGTTATTCACGCAGTTGGAGTAAACATGGTGGATCTCTTACTTAATGAGTACATTGACAATACTTCCGTATTCACCACCAGTATTCGAGAAATTGAAAAGTTCTATGGTATCGAAGCAGCTCGCAGAACCATTATTAATGAGATGCGTACTATTATCGAGGGTATCCAACCGCAACACTATATGATGTTCGCCGATGTAATGACTAGTACTGGCACAATCACCCCTATTCGAGATGGTGCGAAACATCGAGAGAAATCTAATGCACTGCTGAATATTTCTAATAGCTTCATTATTAAGCATATTACGAATGCAGCAGCACATAATACCTCTAATGATATCTATGGTGCATCTGCCCCTCTAATGGTGGGAACAGTGCCTAAACTAGGAACATTACACTCAACTATTGTTATTGACGAAGAGTTCATCGCTCAGAATACTCAAACAGTTGATAACATCATGGATGACTTATTCTAACCTTTACATGCAATCCATGTAAAAGATTTTTTTTAAAAAAACAAAAACACTTACTCTTGCTGAGAGAGATATACTTTTTCGTGCAAAGTAATCGCATCATTAGACTTTTCAAGAACCATTGTCCAATGTTCTGCATATACTTGATCTTGGCAGCTATAAATTATACTAACAAGTGTATACATCTGTCGTTTAGGCTTCACCCACGACTACAACGTACTTTTGGAGACAAGTATAACTATTCTAGGACTATAGCTGAAGTCCCTGGTAGGTAAATACTTAGTAAATACTAAGTATTTACCTACCTAAATTTTGTATAAAGCACAAACTACCAGTTTCAATTGTCAATAATGAGCAAAGCTCATTAGACGGCACTTACCATGGTTTTTAGGTAAGAGTTGTTTTACTAGCTTTACGCTAGGACATGATTAGTGTACATATACACATTTTTGTACTTAAATAGATATTAATAATAAAGAATGTACACATTTGTTTATATTTTCATTAACTGTTGCAAAGCACACTTTACAGTCTAGTGTACCATCTTCATAATATCTTGCATATGTGTATTTTCCTTTACGAACCTTTGCATAACTATCATATTTTTCCTCTCGTACTTGACCATTTAAATACCAGGACTTTTCCATCAATCCATCTGATGCACAATCATTGTCAGAATCTTCATCATTTCCATAACACAATATTTCAATCTGGCCACCTTCATACCAGGTCGTATAAGTTGGTCCAGATGTAGCTCGGTAATATTTACCATGCCGTTGCCATGATTCATGTTTAGGATTACCATCTTCATACCAAGTACACCACGAAGGTCCATCTTCACGATGTTCCTCACCGCCCAATTCATATTTATCAAATACTAAAACATCATTTTCAATTGTTTGAAAATGGACGTATCGTCGCTCTTCTTCTTTTTGTAAGTCCGTTCTTACCGTGGTAGTTTTAACGTGGTAATTTGGCTTCTTAGGAGTGATGCTCATTGTTGCCAATAGAGTTGAGGTTGATACTACTATGTAGGCTATTCAAAAAAGATCAAAGGTAGAAACTATGCCTCTTTTGTTGCTCCTTTTGTCATAGGTTCTTGATAATATTTCGAGTTGTAATAATGATTTTTTACGATAGAAACTGCATTTGCCGCATTAGCATCCATAGAGCTGACGTATTCTGGATCCTTCCACACTGGAAAATGACGAGTTACCATCGATTGCAAGATTATTGAAGTTCGTGAGAGAGATAACAATGTATTTAATTGTATAGTGGGCCCACCAGTGTGCAAACCAATCTTTGCCTCATGTAAAACACGCCAAAGCATCTTGGCTTCTTTTTCAGGGCCGAATTTAACATACATTCCATCCGAAGGTTGTGCTGTAAGATCGTGTTCGTAGTCATCGATAACTCTTTGAACATGTGCTGGATCCATCAAGTTAGTTCTGCGTTTTATCGCGATAATATACGTATTGATGATGTGATGAATATCAATCACAGTTGTGATGCGAACATGATGGCATACGTCACTCATCTTCAATACACACTTATATGAATAAGTATAGGTAGTAATTGACATATGATTCAAAAATTGCCACTTGTAAAAACTCAGGATGGTAATTTTTGAATCATATACAAGGTAATACCCACTTTACGTAAAATAATACACAATGTCTCTCGTTCCCAACACCAGTGAAAAGCGTACATCTGTAGAACAGGCAGGGCGAGAACGCCAGCGCCGTCGTGACGAAGAACGTCCTGCTGCATCTCAGCTTCCGCCATTTCCACGTATCCGCGCAGGCTTTCCATCTACCAGTAGTAGTTCGGCAAGTTCATCCCCAACGACAGCACCTCCGTCGCACATTGAACTCACTGCGTCAAATGTTGAAAAACTTGTGCAATGTTTGCAAGATCTTATTGCTGGAGAACACGTGGATGAAGAAGGTCTTAACTTTAAAACGTACGTTCGACATGTTGAAACTAAGAAGGTTCCCACGGTACTTGCTTACACAATCAATAAGATCTTCTCCGAACTTCTTTTCCAGCGTTTGATTGTTGAAGACAGCCCCATTCCCGCGCCAGTACAGGATAGCATCAAACAGGCGCTCGATCAGTTGTCAAAGTTGTAAGATCATCATGTTTAGACGTTGGTCTAAAGATCATTTCTTAGTTTTTTATGGTTATATAATAGAGATCATCATCTGAAGATCATCATCTAAAGATGAGTATTCACGTATCAGGACTTACTGCCCAAAAGAAGAAAGAAATAGAAAAGCTAACAGGTAAGACTCTTACCAGAGCACTACTTCGAAGAAAAGATGTATTTCCATTACTATCAAAAGAAACACAAATGCATCTGCAATATAACCCAAAACCAGTTACCAATAGGTATGTTAAACGGTATGTTGAGCCCTTGGTAGAGAACGTTGGAATTATCACAGGGAGTTACCGAAGACAACTTAGTACATTAAATGACGTAGATATTGTTTTACATCCCGGTAAACGTATTCAACAACTTGTTTCAGCTTTAGAAGAAAAATATAAAATTTTTATTTACTCAAGGGGAAAGGAGAAAGCCAGTATGATAGTAGTAAAAAATAAAAAAGCGTTTAAGATTGATGTATGGAAATCAACAAAACAGAACTATATCTATATGGTGATGTATACGACGGGTAGCGCCCAACATAACATTATACTGCGCGCTATTGCAAAACGAAAACACATGCTGCTTAATCAGAATGGCCTTTATAAAGGAAAAAAATTATTAAAGGCTTCTACAGAATCAGATGTCTATCGACATCTTGATAAGAGCTTTGTAGAGCCGCAAAATCGTTAAATTATCTTACTCTTCCTCCTCTTCGTCATCAGACTCTCCCAACAATGCGTCTACAGTATCAGTTTCTTTTTTGGGTTCACTCTCGTCATCACTATCACCATATGCACCATCAAGGAATTCTTCGGGGTTATCACCTCCGGTTCCGGTGTAGGCCTTACTAGCATCAACAATAATCCAGCGACGTCCACTGTTATCCTTCTTGAACTTAGTTCGGCATGACACACCCAAATTAGTGTGAGCCAGTAGGCCGTGATATGTGTTAGTAGTAATTTGCGCGCCTGATTTAAACAATCCAAATGTATGAATGTTTTCCTCTGTAATGCCTGGAACTGTTGCAAGTTCCAGGCGTTTAGCAGCAGGCTTATCCTTGTGCTCGTCAAGAATTGCTTTGTCAACAATAACATCATCAATATTATTGACGAACACGCCGTCGTTTTTCAATTCAGTTTGATACTTAAATGTATCAGGCCACTTTGTGCTACCATTATTTGACAGATTGAAATCAATCTGCAATGACATACTTCCCTCAATGGGAGTCTTTTCTTCAGTAATAGGATCCTTAATTTCCATCTGTTTTACCTTATGGCTAAATTTCTTATCAAGAACAGCATGTTTCTCAATAAATTCAGCTGCTTTCTTCTTCGCCGCCTTCTCAGCTGCTTTCTTCTTCTCGGCTTCCTCTTCAGCCTTCTTTTTCGTAATTTTCTCACCCCCTTTCTTAGTATCCTTGGTATCCTTAGGTACATAGTGTGCAATGTATGCCTTCTTGATAGCCTTCTTATAAGTGTCAATATGATGCTCGAGACAATCATAGAAGATCTTAATTGCAGTTAGATACTCCTTACGACGAGCATCATCCTTACGTGGTTCATACCCATCCGCTGTTGGGCGCCAGCAGATTCCAACTCGAGTCATTACCTTATTTCCCGTGGGGAAGAAACGTTTCTCTGGTTCAAGGATGGAAGAACTAATACCAATACGTGTCATCGTGATGCACATTGAACGATATTCGGGCTTACCATCCTCACCTTTTACTACGATGTAAATATTATTCATAGGACATTGTGCCTTTTTGCCAGATCCGGATTTTCCCCAGGATTTCGAATCATGATCTTTTACATCCATAATGATGGGAAATACAACACAATTATTACCATACAATTCATGCGCTTCAATCAATTGAGAAGGGTGTGTATTCTGGTAAATAGATTTTTCTTTACTGATACCTTTTTTCCAGAACCCTGGGTCAAGTTCCACCGGAACACCGTCACAAGTGACGAATTTAGTAAGAGTTGATGATGAAGTTGCTGCCATGTTGCTTGTTAGTTTAATGATTGAATGAAATGCTAATGAAAATATGATTGAAATTGTTGATCGCCTGTGACGGTATTTTCCTGTACATCATTCAAAATTTATTTTCAATTAAAAAATCAGAGTTATGACTCTATCATATTTGTCTGATCAGATGTCTAGTTCATCAAGATTGAAAATCTTAGCGGATCCTAAATGTAAGCGGCAACATTGTGCTTTAGGCTCTAGATGTAAAACACTAAACGCATTATTAAGTACATCTTGAATCTGCGAATCGTACTTGATCTTCTTAATATCAACAGTTTTATATAAATGTTTTAAAATGGCGACCTTTAGAGTATTATAGTATTCAAAGCGACTACTAAGCTCACTATTACAGTTTGGACATTTTAAGAATTCCATTGTAACTATACAGCTTGCCTTATATCC
>TARA_R110002049_G_scaffold190967_1_pt1 | contig 57938 bp, 62 predicted proteins | sample TARA_R110002049 | Tara Oceans TARA_R110002049 (sample SAMEA4396941) | marine metagenome | biome: Polar Biome; feature: [SRF] surface water layer (ENVO:00010504); material: water (ENVO:00002006), including particulate matter (ENVO:01000060) such as... | depth 5 m | reverse complement strand
GCTTGCTCCGTTAAAAAAGTCCGGAGGTAGAAACAGTCAAGGAAAGATGACTATGCGCCATAGAGGTGGTGGTCATAAAAGAAGGTATCGTGTAATAGATTTTAAAAGGGATAAGCAAGATGTTGCTGCTACCGTAAAATCGATTCAGTATGATCCGAACAGAACGGCGTTTATCGCTTTGTTGGAATATACCGATGGTGAAAAGCGATATGTGATAGCTCAAAACGGACTTCAGGTGGGGCAAGAGGTGTCTACGGGTTCTTCCGCAGCACCGGAAATCGGAAATGCACTTCCTTTAAGTGCTGTTCCATTGGGTACTATCGTTTCATGTATAGAATTGCGTCCTGGTCAAGGGGCGGTGATGGCTAGAAGTGCTGGTACGTTTGCACAATTGATGGCCAAAGACGGAAAATTTGTTACCGTTAAATTGCCGTCTGGGGAAACAAGATTAATTCTTTCAGGTTGTTTGGCTACAATTGGTGCGGTATCTAACTCGGATCATCAGCTGTTGGTTTCAGGTAAAGCTGGTCGTAGTAGGTGGTTGGGTCGAAGACCAAGAACTAGGCCTGTTGCGATGAACCCTGTCGATCACCCAATGGGTGGTGGTGAAGGAAGGGCTTCAGGAGGGCATCCAAGATCTAGGAACGGTATTCCTGCAAAAGGATTTAGAACCCGTACCAAGACCAAGAGCACCAACAAATATATTTTAGAACGTAGAAAGAAATAAAAAAGTAGAAAGAAATGGCACGTTCATTAAAAAAAGGACCTTACGTTCATTATAGCCTAGAGAAGAAGATTGAGCAAAATGCTTCTTCTGGAAAGAAAACGGTTATCAAAACATGGTCAAGGGCATCTATGATAACACCAGATTTCGTTGGTTTGACTATAGCGGTGCACAACGGGAGGCAATTTGTTCCTGTGTATATTACCGAAAACATGGTTGGTCATAAATTAGGTGAATTTTCTCCAACGCGATCTTTTAGGGGGCATGCAGGAGCGAAAAATAAAGGTAAAAAGTAAGCTATGGGAGTTCGAAAAAGACAGATGGCCGAAAGAATTAAGGCTGAAAAACAACAAGTAGCTTTTGCTAAATTGAACAATTGTCCAACATCGCCTAGAAAAATGCGTTTGGTCGCAGATTTGGTTAGGGGGGTGCAAGTTGAAAAGGCTTTGGCGATATTAAGGTTTAATCCTAAAGAGGCTTCGCGTAGGTTAGAGAAGCTTTTGCTTTCAGCTTTGGCTAATTGGCAAGCGAAGAATGAAGAGGCTAGTGTTGAAGATGCCGACCTTTTTGTAAAAGAGATACGGGTAGACAGCGCGAGTATGTTGAAAAGACTGCGTCCGGCACCTCAGGGAAGGGCCCATAGAATACGAAAACGTTCCAATCACGTAACATTGGTGTTGGGGTCTAACAATAATATAGAAAGCTAGAATGGGACAGAAAACAAATCCGATAGGAAATCGTCTAGGAATCATCAGAGGATGGGAGTCTAATTGGTATGGAGGTAATGATTATGGAGATAAACTTGCCGAAGACGATAAGATTAGGAAATATATCCATGCTCGTTTAGCAAAAGCAAGTGTTTCTAGGGTTATTATAGAGCGTACGCTTAAACTGATTACGGTAACAATCACAACGGCAAGACCGGGTATTATTATTGGTAAAGGTGGTCAAGAAGTTGATAAGCTTAAAGAGGAGCTGAAGAAGATTACGAGTAAAGAAGTTCAGATCAATATTTACGAAATCAAGAGACCTGAGCTAGATGCTAATTTGGTTGCTGCCAGTGTGGCACGTCAGATAGAAAGTAGGATATCTTTTCGTAGGGCTATAAAAATGGCTATTGCCGCGGCAATGAGAATGAATGCTGAAGGAATTAAGATTCAGATTTCAGGACGTTTGAACGGAGCTGAAATGGCGCGTTCCGAGTCGTATAAAGATGGAAGGATTCCATTGTCCACTTTTAGGGCTGATATTGATTATGCTTTGCATGAAGCACATACTACTTATGGAAGATTGGGTATTAAGGTGTGGATAATGAAAGGTGAAGTATATGGCAAACGGGATCTTTCTCCTTTGGTCGGTATGTCGAAAAGTCAAGGTGGAAAAGGAGGCGGAAAGCAGCAAGACGGTGGTAGAAAACCTCGTCGTAGAAAGTAATTTTTAAAGAATAAGAAATGTTACAGCCAAAGAGAACCAAGTTTCGTAAAATGCAAAAAGGCCGCATGAAAGGTGATGCGGGTAGAGGACACCAACTTTCAAATGGCATGTTCGGCATTAAAACTCTGGATTCTAATTTTTTAACATCGCGTCAGATAGAAGCGGCTCGTATTGCTGCTACTAGATATATGAAAAGGGAAGGGCAGTTATGGATTAAAATATTTCCGGATAAGCCAATTACCAAAAAACCATTGGAAGTTCGTATGGGTAAAGGTAAAGGTGCGCCAGAATATTTCGTAGCCGTGGTCAAACCTGGTAGGGTTTTGTTCGAGGTCGCCGGAGTTCCTATGGATATTGCTAAAGAGGCATTGAGGTTGGCTGCACAAAAATTACCGGTAAAGACAAAGTTCATTGTCGCTCGAGACTATGTACATCAAGATTAAATTTTAGGGAGGCATGAAAAAACAGGAAATAAAGAAAATGTCGGTCGAAGAGCTGAATGAAAAGCTTGCTGAATTTAAAAAACAGCATACCGATTTAAAAACGGCCCATTTTGTAACTCCGTTGGAGAACCCACTTCAGATAAGAAAGGTAAGAAGAACGGTTGCACGATTGGCAACGGAATTAACTAATAGGGAAAACCAATAATTGGTTCGGCTTTATGGAAAATAGAAATTTAAGAAAAGAAAGAGTCGGGGTAGTAACCAGTGACAAAATGGAGAAATCAATTGTGGTTTCCGAGGTTAAGCGTGTCAAGCACCCGATGTACGGTAAGTTCGTGTTGAAAACTAAGAAATATGTTGCACACGATGAGAAAAATGACTGCAATATCGGCGATACTGTAAAGATTATGGAGACGCGCCCTTTGAGCAAGACTAAGTGTTGGAGGTTAGTAGAAATCCTAGAAAGAGCTAAATAATTATGTTACAGCAAGAATCGAGATTAAAGGTAGCAGACAATACAGGGGCCAAAGAGGTTTTGACCATTCGAGTTCTCGGAGGTACGAAACGGAGGTATGCTTCTATAGGTGACAAAATTGTAGTTGCCGTAAAAGAGGCCACACCTAACGGTGGTATTAAAAAAGGAGCTGTTTCTACTGCAGTCGTGGTTAGGACAAAAAAGGAGGTTAGAAGGCCTGATGGGTCTTATATCCGTTTTGACGACAATGCATGTGTGTTGTTGAATCCTACCGGGGAGATGAGAGGTACACGTGTTTTCGGACCCGTGGCCAGAGAGCTTCGTGACAAACAGTTCATGAAAATTGTTTCATTGGCTCCAGAGGTGCTTTAAACTATTAGAATGAAAAAGTTAAAGATAAAAACAGGGGATACCGTAAGAATTGTTGCCGGAGACCATAAAGGTACCGAGGGCAAGGTTTTGCGAGTAGACATTGAAAAGAACAAGGCAATTGTTGAGGGAGCTAATATGGTCTCTAAGCATGAAAAACCGAGTGCTAAAAACCCACAGGGGGGCATCACTAAAAAGGAAGCTCCTATTCATATATCCAATTTGGCATTGATTGATTCCAAATCTGGGGATACGACTAAGGTCGGCTATGAAGTTAGAGATGGTAAGAAGGTCAGGTTTTCCAAAAAATCCAATGAAGTAATTTAGTTATGGCTTACGTTGCAAGATTAAAAAAGGAATATAAAGAGCGTATAATAGATGCGCTTAGAAAGGAATTTGGCTACAAGAATGTCATGCAGGTTCCAAAATTAGATAAAATCGTTGTCAGTAGAGGTGTTGGTGCCGCTGTGGCCGATAAGAAACTAATCGATCACGCTGTAGACGAATTGACCAATATAACGGGTCAAAAAGCGATTGCTACAATTTCGAAAAAAGATGTTGCGGCATTTAAACTACGAAAAGGTATGCCGATTGGAGCTAAAGTTACACTTCGTGGCGAAAGAATGTATGAGTTCTTAGACAGGTTGGTGACTACTGCCTTGCCACGTGTAAGGGATTTTCAGGGTATTCGCGCTACTGGTTTTGATGGTCGTGGGAATTACAGCCTTGGGGTTACGGAACAGATTATTTTTCCAGAGATTAATATCGATAAGATTAACAGGATCAATGGAATGGATATAACTTTTGTTACTACAGCCGAAACTGACAAAGAAGCAAAATCATTATTAACAGAACTGGGATTACCTTTTAAAAAGAACTAGTATGGCTAAAGAATCGATGAAGGCCCGTGAAAGAAAAAGAGCAAAAACGGTTGCTTTATATGCGGAGAGAAGAAAAGAATTGAAAGAAGCAGGTGATTACGAAGCCTTGCAGAAACTTCCAAGAAATGCTTCGCCTGTACGTATGCACAATCGTTGCAAGTTGACAGGAAGGCCTAAAGGTTATATGCGTACTTTTGGAATTTCTAGGGTTATGTTCAGGGAGATGGCAAATAAAGGTTTGATTCCCGGAGTAAAAAAGGCCAGCTGGTAAGATACAATTGAATAACTGGTTTCAGGTTTGGCAATGATGCTGAAAACCGTTACCGAATTAGATAAAAATGGTTACAGATACTATAGCAGATTATTTAACACGAATTAGAAACGCTAGTAGGGCGGGTCATCGGGTTGTTGAGATTCCTTCCTCAAAAGTAAAGAAGGAAATAACTAAGATATTGTTCGATCAAGGTTATATTTTAAGTTATAAATTTGAAGACGATAAAGTACAGGGGTCTATAAAAATTGCCCTTAAGTACGATAAAATGACCAAAGATCCAGTTATTAAGAAGTTAGAGCGCATAAGCAAACCGGGTTTACGTAAGTATACGGGTTCGCAAGATTTGCCTCGAGTTTTGAACGGTCTAGGTATAGCTATAGTGTCAACATCGCATGGGGTAATGACCAGCAAGCAGGCCAAGAACGAGAACGTTGGTGGCGAGGTATTGTGCTATGTATATTAATGTGATAAAGAATTAAGAAATGTCAAGAATAGGTAATAATCCAATAGCGATTCCTGATGGTGTGACCATAGAGGTGAAGGATAACGAAATTACTGTAAAAGGTAAATTGGGTGAGCTGGTACAGGAATTTTCAGAGGTTTCCATTAAGATCGAAGACGGTCAGGCTTGGGTGACTAGGCCATCAGATTCGAAAGAGCATAAAGCGAAACATGGTCTGTATCGATCTTTAGTGTTGAATATGGTTGAAGGAGTTTCTAAAGGATGGACCAAGGAATTGGAACTGGTTGGAGTTGGGTATAGAGCCAGCAATCAGGGTCAAAAATTGGATTTAGCAGTAGGTTTTTCGCATAACATTGTGCTTGATATAGCACCTGAGGTGAAAATTGAGACTACATCGGAAAAAGGAAAAAATCCTATTGTAAAGTTGACATCGCACGACAAACAGTTGGTTGGTCAAGTTGCGGCAAAAATACGTTCATTCCGAAAGCCTGAGCCTTATAAAGGAAAAGGTATCAAATTTGTCGGTGAGCAATTAAGAAGAAAAGCGGGTAAATCAGCATAATAATTAAGTATCATGGGATTATCGAAGACCGAGAGAAAATTTAGAATTAGAAGGAGAATACGTAAGGTTTCTTTCGGAACTGCCGAAAGACCAAGACTCTCCGTTTTTAGAAGTAATAGTGAAATTTATGCCCAAATTATCGACGACAATAAAGGGGAGACATTATTGTCTGCTTCGTCAAGGGATAAGGATTTAGCTAAAAATAAGGGTACAAAGTCTGAATTGGCAGCCCTTGTAGGGAAGACTATTGCTGAAAAGTGCAAAGAAACAGGAATAGAGAAAGTCGCTTTTGATAGAGGGGGTAACCTTTATCATGGCCGAGTTAAATCTTTGGCCGATGGCGCAAGGGAAGCAGGACTAAAATTTTAATTGAAAATATGTACCAGAAATACAAAAACGTAGAGACCGTAAAACCTGGAGGGTTAGATCTGAAAGATAGATTGGTCGGTGTTCAAAGGGTTACCAAGGTAACCAAAGGTGGTAGGGCATTTGGCTTTTCTGCTATAGTGGTCGTTGGTGATGAGAATGGTGTCGTAGGGCATGGTTTGGGTAAGTCTAAAGAAGTTGCTACGGCAATTGCGAAAGCTATTGAGGATGCAAAGAAAAATCTTATCCGTATTCCTTTGAATAAGGCTACAGTTCCCCATGAGCAGAAAGGAAAATTTGGAGGTGCTCGTGTCTATATCCAGCCGGCATCACATGGTACGGGAGTTATCGCTGGTGGCGCCGTTAGAGCTGTGCTTGAGGCGGTTGGGGTCCAAGATGTACTTTCGAAATCTCAAGGTTCGTCAAACCCGCATAATGTTGTTAAGGCTACTTTTGATGCGCTTTTACAGCTAAGAGGTGCTAGTACGGTTGCAAAACAACGTGGTGTATCTTTGGAAAAGGTTTTTAAGGGATAAAATAATAGTATTAGGTGCCGGTAAGCTGGCTACTTAGCTACGAATTACTAAAAAGATGGCAAAGAAGATAAAGGTAAAACAGTTGAAAAGTGGTATCAAGAGACCTCAGAATCAAAAGAGGACACTTGAAGCACTTGGTTTGCGAAGAATTGGTCAAGTCGTAGAGCATGAGGCGACTTCCAATATTGTTGGCATGATAAATAAAGTTAAACACTTAGTTTCTACAGAAGAAGCTTAATTATAGGTCCAATGAATTTAGGCAATTTAAAACCAGCGGATGGCGCTGTTCAGAAAGAAGGAAAGAGAGTAGGAAGAGGTCAGGGCTCAGGAAAGGGAGGTACTGCCACTCGAGGACATAAAGGGGCGAAGTCTAGATCCGGATACTCTAAAAAAATCGGTTTCGAGGGTGGTCAAATGCCGTTGCAACGTCGTGTTCCTAAATTTGGTTTTACGAACATTAACCGAAAGGAGTATAAAGGAATCAATCTAGATAAGTTACAAGAGTTGGTAGATAACAAAGTTGTTGCCGATACTGTAACACTTGATACACTTATTGAGAACAGATTAGTTCGCAAAAACGATTTGGTAAAGATTTTGGGTGGTGGTGAATTAAAAGCATCCCTGAAAATTTCAGTACATAAATTTACATCTAGTGCCAAAGCGGCTATTGAGGCTGCTGGTGGAGAGGCAATAAGTTTATAACCAAAGCATAGCATGAAGAAATTCTTTGAGACAATTACCAATATTTGGAAGATTGAAGAGCTAAGAAATAGAATTATTCTTACGCTGGGTCTTCTTTTGGTGTACCGTTTTGGTTGCCAAATTGTGCTTCCGGGTATTGATTCCAAACAATTGGCAGAATTGGCCTCTAGTACTGACCAAGGTATTTTTGGTTTATTGAATGCTTTTACCGGTGGTGCGTTTTCCAATGCTTCCATTTTTGCATTGGGTATCATGCCTTACATTTCGGCATCGATTGTAGTACAGTTGATGGGTATAGCCGTTCCATATTTGCAGAAATTGGATAAAGAGGGTGAAAGTGGAAGAAAAACAAAGAATCAGATTACACGTTGGTTGACCATTGGTATCTGTATCGTTCAGGCACCAGCTTATCTTTATGGGTTGGAGGCCTTCGGAGTTAGGGATAGTGCTTTTCTTTTGGGAAAGGGACTTGACTTTATGATTCCGGCGGTAATTATTTTGGTAACTGGTTGTGTTTTTGCAATGTGGTTGGGTGAGAAAATTACCGATAAGGGTATCGGTAACGGAATCTCCTTATTGATTATGATTGGTATTATCGCCACCATGCCGCAATCATTCGTTCAAGAGTTCATTTCTAGAACTGTTGATAACAACGGAGGATTGATGTTTATTTTGATTGAGGTGATTATATGGTTCTTAGTTATTTTGGCCAGTGTCCTACTGGTTATGGCCACACGTCAGATTCCTGTTCAGTATGCGCGTAGAACCGCCTCCGGCGGGTACGAGAAAAATATTATGGGATCCCGACAATATATTCCCTTAAAATTGAATGCTTCTGGGGTAATGCCTATTATCTTTGCACAGGCGATTATGTTTGCTCCAGGTTTATTGGGAAAAACATTTAATGATACGGCTATCGGTCAATGGATGGAAGTGCAGTTTAATGATATTTTTGGTTTGGCATACAATTTATTGTTTGCTTTCCTAATCATTGTCTTTACGTATTTCTATACGGCGATAACAGTACCTACAAATAAAATGGCCGATGATTTGAAGCGCAGTGGAGGTTTTATTCCTGGTGTGCGGCCAGGGAAGGAAACGGGAGACTTCTTAGATAAAATAATGTCTTTGATAACGTTACCTGGTTCTGTATTTTTGGCGCTTTTAGCGGTACTTCCGGCAGTAGTGGTCAAACTTATGGGTATTCAGGCCGGATGGGCTTTGTTTTATGGTGGTACATCACTACTTATTATGGTAGGGGTTGCCATTGACACTGTTCAACAGGTGAATGCTTATTTGTTGAACAGACACTATGATGGTTTGATGAAGACGGGCAAAAATAGAAAAGTAGCATAAGGTTATGGCTAAACAAGCAGCAATAGAGCAAGACGGATCTATAATTGAAGCATTGTCGAATGCAATGTTTCGTGTAGAATTGGAGAATGGGCATGTGGTAACAGCGCATATCTCAGGAAAAATGCGAATGCATTACATTAAACTACTTCCAGGGGATAAAGTTAAATTGGAAATGAGTCCCTATGATTTGTCCAAGGCTAGAATAACATACAGGTATTAAGAATAAGAATAGAGAGAAAGATGAAAGTAAGAGCATCAATAAAAAAGAGAAGTGCCGAGTGCAAGATTGTACGTAGAAATGGCAGGTTGTACGTGATCAACAAAAAAAATCCTAGATTTAAACAAAGACAAGGATAATTATGGCAAGAATTGCAGGTATTGATATACCAAAACAGAAGAGAGGCGTAATCGCCCTTACCTATATTTTTGGAATTGGTAAGAGTAGGGCTAAAGAAATTTTGGAAAAGGCCCAAGTGAGTGAGGATACGAAAGTTTCTGAATGGAACGATGATGAGATAGGACGTATCCGTGAGACGGTTGCTTCTTTTACTATAGAAGGAGAATTGCGCTCGGAAACTCAATTGAATATTAAGCGTTTGATGGATATCGGATGCTACAGGGGTATTCGTCATAGATCTGGACTGCCATTGAGGGGACAGCGTACCAAGAACAATTCTAGGACAAGAAAAGGAAAAAGAAAAACAGTTGCCAATAAAAAGAAAGCAACTAAATAATTAAAAGTCATTAGTATTTAGTAGTTGGATTGAATCTGTTTGAAATGTAAAAGTCTAGGATTCTAATACTAACAACTAACAACTAGAAACTAAAAAATATGGCAAAGGCAAGTACAAAAACAGCAAAAAAGCGTAAGGTAATTGTAGACTCGGTTGGCGAGGCACATGTTACTGCATCTTTTAATAATATCATTATCTCACTGACCAATAAGAAAGGCGATGTAATTTCTTGGTCATCGGCCGGTAAGCTTGGTTTTAGAGGGTCTAAGAAAAACACACCTTATGCTGCTCAGGTAGCCGCTGAAGATTGTTCCAAAGTTGCCCATGAAGCGGGACTTAGAAAAGTAAAGGTATACGTAAAAGGTCCGGGTAACGGTCGAGAATCTGCTATTCGTACTATTCACAACTCAGGAATTGAGGTAACGGAAATTATTGATGTTACACCAATGCCACATAACGGTTGTAGACCTCCTAAGAGAAGAAGAGTTTAATTCAATATTTATATATTTCACAGAAGTGTAGATAACGATTATCGAAGGATAAGCCTTAATTCATAATCACACTTCAAATTAAAAGAAAATGGCAAGATATACAGGACCAAAAAGTAAGATTGCCCGAAAATTCGGTGAAGCAATTTTCGGAGAGGACAAAGCTTTTGAAAAAAAGAGCTACCCACCAGGACAACACGGTAACAACAGACGTCGTGGTAAAAAATCGGAGTACTCCGTTCAATTGATGGAGAAGCAAAAGGCGAAATATACCTACGGTATTCTAGAAAAACAATTTAGAAACTTATTTGCCAGCGCCAAAAGAAAAGAAGGTGTTGCAGGTGAGGTATTACTTCAATTATGTGAATCTCGTCTCGATAACGTAGTATACCGAATGGGTATTTCTACCTCTAGAAGAGGTGCTAGACAATTAGTTTCTCACAGACACATTACCGTTAACGGCGAATTAGTAAATATTCCGTCATACTCTCTTAAACCTGGTGATGTTGTTGGCGTTAGGGAAAAATCAAAGTCTTTGCAGACTATTCAAGATGCGTTGTCGGCGAACAGTAGCGTTTATGAATGGATTACCTGGAATACTGAGAAGAAAGAGGGAACGTTTGTAGCGGTTCCTGAACGAATTCAGATTCCGGAGAACATCAAAGAACAATTAATCGTCGAGTTATACTCAAAATAAAACAACACTGATCCAATTATGGCATTATTTAATTTTCAGAAACCCGATAAAGTAATAATGATCGATTCCTCAGATTTCGAAGGGAAGTTTGAATTCCGCCCTTTGGAACCTGGTTATGGATTGACTGTTGGGAACGCATTAAGAAGGGTATTGCTTTCCTCTTTGGAAGGGCATGCCATCACTTCGGTTAGAATCGATAAGGTAGAACATGAGTTCTCGGTAATTTCTGGTGTTGTTGAAGACGTTACAGAGATTATCCTAAATTTGAAACAAGTTCGTTTTAAGAAGCAAATTGATGATTCTGAGTCAGAAGTCGTTTCTATTTCCGTAAGTGGAAAAGAGCAATTGACCGCTGGCGATTTTCAGAAATTTATTTCCGGATATCAAGTCTTGAATCCTGATTTGGTTATTTGTAACATGGATCCCAAGGTTAGTATCAATATGGAGATAACCATTGATAAAGGTAGGGGTTATGTGCCGGCTGAAGAGAATAAAAAATCTGATGCACCTATTGGAACTATAGCAGTAGATTCTATTTTTACACCGATAAAGAATGTAAAATATAGTATTGAAAACTTCCGTGTAGAGCAAAAGACCGATTACGAAAAGTTAGTTTTTGAAATCGTTACCGATGGTTCGATACATCCAAAAGATGCATTGACCGAAGGTGCAAAGGTTTTGATACATCATTTCATGTTATTCTCTGATGAGCGCATCACGCTTGAAGCTGATGAAATAGCACAAACTGAGACTTATGACGAAGAATCGTTGCACATGCGTCAATTGTTAAAGACTAAATTGGTAGATATGGATCTTTCGGTTCGTGCCTTGAATTGTTTAAAGGCGGCAGAAGTTGATACCTTGGGCGATTTGGTTTCTTTTAATAAGAACGACTTGATGAAGTTCAGGAATTTTGGTAAAAAATCCCTGACCGAATTGGAAGAATTAGTTATCAATAAAGGTCTAAGTTTTGGAATGGACCTATCAAAGTATAAATTGGATAAAGATTAAGTAATCATATTTTGCTCCTCGGTCTTTCGAGTTTGGTAGCAAGATGATAAAATGTAAATCATGAGACACGGTAAAAAAGTAAATCATTTAGGAAGAAAAGCCGCCCATAGAAGAGCTATGTTGGCAAATATGGCCTGTTCCTTAATAGAGCATAAGAGAATCAATACTACAGTAGCCAAGGCGAAGGCCTTAAAACAGTTTATTGAGCCATTGATTACAAAATCAAAGGCAGAAAATAACCAAACTGTTGAAAAAGGAACGCATAACAGACGAATTGTTTTTAAATACTTGAGAGACAAGTATGCGATTACAGAGTTGTTTGGTTCGGTCTCTGAAAAGGTGGGAGAGAGACCAGGGGGGTATACCCGTATAATTAAATTGGGTAATCGCCTAGGGGATAATGCCGATATGGCAATGATCGAGTTGGTTGATTTCAATGAACTTTATAATGCTGGCCAACCTAAGAAGAAGTCTACTAGAAGAAGTAGAAGAAGTGGTGGTAAGAAAGAAGATACGCCACCGGTGGTTGTGACCGATACAGAAGAAAAAGCTGTAGAGGGCGTTGCTGATGCTGAAGTTAAAGCAGATGATTCCGAAGAATAAAATGTTAGTATATTTTAATAACTATAAAAGGATAGTCTTTGAAGACTATCCTTTTTTTATGTTTTTTTGTCAAATAAAATAGAGCATGAAATATCAATCTAAAAGAAAAGCGTTATTGTTACTCGCAGACGGGACTATTTTTCATGGAAAGGCTGTGGGAGATAAAGAAGGTACGGCCTTTGGAGAAGTATGTTTTAATACGGGGATGACAGGGTATCAGGAAATATTTACGGATCCTTCCTATTTTGGTCAATTAATGGTCACTACCAATGCGCATATAGGAAATTATGGAACCAATGCCGGCGAGGTAGAATCGAACTCGGTTAAAATTGCTGGATTGATTTGTAAGAATTTTAGCTATAACTATTCTCGGCCAAGTGCAGATGCTGGTCTCGATCAGTTTTTAAGTGCTAGTAACTTATTTGCCATTTCAGACGTAGATACAAGGGCCTTGGTGAGCTATATTAGAGATAATGGGGCCATGAACGCGGTTATTTCTACGGATGTCACAAACATTGATAGACTTAAAAGTGAATTGGAAAAAGTACCAAGCATGGAAGGTTTAGAACTTTCTTCCAAAGTATCTACTACAGAGCCTTATTTTGTTGGAGATGAAAAGGCGACCTATAAAATTGCGGCACTAGACATTGGTATCAAAAAGAATATTCTAAGAAATTTGGCTAAAAGAGATGCTTATATCAAGGTGTTTCCTTATGATGCCTCCTTTGCCGAGATGGCCGAATGGGGTTGCGATGCTTACTTTATTTCAAATGGTCCTGGGGATCCCGAGCCATTGACAGCAGCTATAGAAACGACAAAGGAAATGATTGCAAGTGAAAAGCCTCTTTTCGGCATTTGTTTAGGGCACCAAGTTATTGCTTTGGCAAATGGTGTCTCTACCTTTAAGATGCATAATGGACATAGGGGTATTAACCACCCCGTAATGAACTTGGTTTCAGGTAAAGGAGAGATTACTTCGCAAAATCATGGTTTTGCTATCAATAGGGAAGAAACCGAAGCAAATCCCGACCTTGAAATCACACATGTACACTTGAACGACAAGACTGTTGCTGGAATACGCATGAAAGATAAGAATGTTTTTTCCGTTCAGTACCACCCTGAGGCGAGTCCTGGTCCACATGATGCCGATTATCTTTTCGATCAATTTTTTGATATGATCAAATCAGTGGCCAACTAAAACGTTATAGTTTAAATTAATGTTATTTCCTACAGAATATAGGACGATAAACCAATTTGCAAATGGTATGCTTTTGTATATTTGTGTTTTCGTAAAGCAATCAAAATAAAAGAAAACCATATGAGTATTATACTTAGTGTACACGCAAGACAAATTTTAGATTCGAGGGGTAATCCTACGGTAGAAGTAGATGTAGTTACTGAAGATGGAATATTAGGAAGAGCTGCCGTGCCTTCAGGGGCGTCTACTGGTGAACACGAGGCTGTGGAATTACGCGACGGAGGAAAAGCGTATATGGGAAAAGGAGTAAGCAAAGCTGTCGACAACGTAAATACCCTCATCGCAGAGGAGATTTTGGGAATGTCAGTTTTTGAGCAGAATTTAGTAGATCAGACCATGATTGAGCTAGATGGTACTCCTAATAAATCCAAATTGGGGGCGAATGCCATCTTAGGTGTTTCGCTGGCGGTGGCAAAGGCTGCTGCCAATCAGTTGGGTATGCCATTATATCGCTATGTTGGTGGTGTTAGTGCAAATACACTACCTGTGCCAATGATGAATATTATCAACGGGGGATCGCATTCCGATGCACCGATTGCTTTCCAAGAATTCATGGTGATGCCTGTAAAAGCCGAAAGTTTTTCGCATGCTATGCAAATGGGTACCGAAATTTTCCATAACCTAAAAAAGGTATTGCATGATAGAGGTTTAAGTACTGCAGTAGGTGATGAGGGAGGATTTGCACCCAACTTGGCCGGTGGTACTGAAGATGCATTGGATACTATTGCTAAAGCTGTCGAAAAAGCAGGTTACAAATTAGGTGATAATGTCATGATTGCTTTAGACTGTGCTTCTGCTGAGTTTTATGTTGACGGTAAATATGATTATACCAAGTTTGAAGGAGATAAAGGGGTAGTGCGTACTTCTGAAGAGCAAGCCCAGTATTTGGCCGAACTATGTGAGCAATATCCTATAATCTCTATAGAAGATGGTATGGATGAAAATGATTGGGATGGTTGGAAAGCTTTGACCGATAAAGTAGGTGACAAAGTCCAGTTGGTAGGTGACGACCTTTTTGTTACAAACGTAGAACGCCTGTCTAAGGGTATTGAAAATAATATTGCCAATTCTATTTTGATCAAGGTAAACCAGATCGGTACCTTGACCGAGACTATCTCCGCGGTCAATATGGCAAAGAATGCCGGCTATACTTCTGTGATGAGTCACCGTTCGGGTGAAACCGAAGATAATACCATTGCAGATCTTGCGGTGGCCCTGAATACAGGACAAATCAAAACCGGTTCAGCCTCTCGTTCCGACCGAATGGCAAAATATAATCAATTGCTCCGTATTGAGGAAGAATTAGGCAGTATGGCATACTACCCAAAAGAAAAAGCATTTAAAATTAAATAGCTTTTGAACTTGAAGAGCAAGGGCCTTTCTTGATGTTAAATCAAGGAAGGCTTTTTTTTGATATTTTGTTAAAGTTTTCTGTAACTTATTGTTTATATTGAAGTAATCTTAAAGACCACTGATTAATATGAATAATTTTCTTTTTGTTGCCGCAGAGAATGATGCAATCGCCAATTGTAAAGCAGGTGGAATGGGAGATGTAGTACGCGATGTTCCAAGGCAGATTTCTGAACGTGGCGATAGAGTGCACGTGGTAGTTCCTTCATATTCCCGATTACATAAAAATGGTGTCTTTAAGAGTAATCTTAATTTTCAATTGCGCGGTCTTGATTACACAGCTGAACTTTATGAGGTAGCGCCTAAAAAGGAATTCAAGAATTTATTTCATTACGTTATACATCATCCCGAGATAGAGGGAGGTGAAATTGCACACATCTATCATGATGACCCCGAAGAGCCATTTTTCACTGATGCCATAAAATATATTATTTTTTGTACCGCAGTGGCAGAGGCAGTAAAATTAGGTGCTTTTGGAAAGCTCGATGTGGTTCATTTACATGATTGGCACTCAAGTCTACTGCTTTTTCTTCGAACTTACCATAACGAATACAGGTCGTTAAAAGAAATTCGTTTTGTGTATACCATACACAATTTGGCCATACAAGGCATAAGGCCTTTTGATAATAATTATTCTTCGCTCAGAAATTGGTTTCCCGATGTTGAGTTCGATACCGAAAGTTTGATGGATTATAGATATCGCGATTGTGTGAATCTTATGGCCGTGGGCATTCGTTTGGCCGATGCCGTACATACGGTATCCCCATCATATAAAGAAGATGTACTTAGATCCAGTACACCGCCTGAATTTATTGGGGGGGAAGGCTTGGAGAAAGATTTGCAACAAGCAGATAACGAAGGAAGACTTTTTGGTGTACTTAATGGTTCGAATTACAAAAATATTAGAGCGGCCGAGAAAGGATTGATATATAGAAATACGGTCAAGGCACTTTTTAGATGGTTGCAAGAGGAGTCAAAAAAATACAAAGCCGATTTCTTGGCCCATACGGGAGAGAAAGTGATGGAGTTTGTGGTCAATCGTCCAAAGTTTATTGTTTCTAGTGTTGCTCGATTGACCGAACAAAAATTCTATTTTTTCAAACGATCGCCTGAAGCATTTGTCGAAATTCTAAAGAAGCTGGAAAAAATTGACGGTATTTTTATGTTGCTGGGTACCGGAGCACCAGAGTACGAAGCGCTTTTTAGGGACTTAAGTTATAAACATAAAAACTTCATTTTTACAAACGGACAATCGGAAGATTTGATTGATTCGATTTATTTGGAATCTGATCTTTATTTTATGCCAAGTCTTTTTGAACCCTGCGGCATCAGCCAAATGTTGGCCATGAGAAATGGAAATCCATGTTTGGTGCACCATACGGGTGGGTTGAAAGATACCGTTGAACATTTGAAAACGGGCTTCAGTTTCGACGGCACTACCTATGATGAGAAAATTAAGAATATGCTCTCGACTTTCGATATAGCCTTGGATATCTTCGAAAACGACAAGGCTACGTGGAAGAAAATTCAAGACAATGCCAAAAAAATGCGATTTACTTGGGAGAAATCGGTCGACGGTTACTACGAATTTTTATATGCCCTAGGAGTAAAGGCAGGTTGAGATATTGAATACTATTGCCAATTTGCCATTAACTAACAATTTGTGTTAAGAATGCCACAAAAGAAATAATGAAATTGTTAACGTGAAGGGTTTTTCATAAATTTACAAATTACAGACTTAATAAGTAAACTATACAAATGTCAGATAAAGTTACGCTAGACTACAACGGAAATAAGTTCGAATTTCCAGTCATCGAAGGAACAGAGAAAGAGGTTGCAATTGATATAAAAACATTACGAGCAACAACGGGGATGACAACTTTAGATCCTGGGTATAAGAATACAGGTTCTTGTGAAAGTGCTATTACTTTTTTGGATGGAGAAAAAGGGATTCTTAGATATCGTGGATATGCAATAGAAGAATTGGCAGAAAAGGCTGATTTTTTAGAGGTGGCCTACCTACTTATCTTTGGGGAGTTGCCTAATAAGGAACAACTGGCAAAATTTCATCATGATATTCGTGAAGAATCACATATTGATGAGGAAATGAAAAAGATTTTGGATGGTTTTCCTAAATCTGCTCACCCGATGGGAGTTATTTCTTCATTGACTAGTGCGCTTATTGCATTCAATCCATCAACAGTTGATGTTTCTTCTGAAAAAGATATGTACCATGCCATCGTACGCATAATGGCAAAATTCCCGGTTTTGGTAGCTTGGACTTTACGCAAGAAAAAAGGGCTGCCGTTAGATTATGGTGATGATAGCTTGGGCTATGTTGAGAACATCCATAAGATGATGTTCAAAAAACCAAATCAGACCTATAAAAAGAATAGTGTGGTTATCGAAGCATTGGATAAGCTGCTGATTCTGCACGCAGATCACGAACAAAACTGTTCTACTTCTACTGTACGAATTGTGGGGTCATCACATGCGGGATTATTTGCCTCGCTTTCTGCTGGAATATCAGCGCTTTGGGGTCCATTGCATGGTGGGGCCAATCAGGCAGTTCTTGAAATGCTTGAGGCTATAGAAGCAGATGGCGGTGATACAAAAAAATATATGGCCAAAGCGAAAGATAAGGAAGACCCTTTTCGTTTAATGGGCTTTGGGCATAGAGTCTATAAAAACTTTGATCCCAGGGCAAAGATTATTAAAAAAGCGGCAGATGAGGTTCTTGGTGATTTAGGTATCGAAGATTCGATATTGGATATAGCAAAAGGGTTGGAGAAAGAAGCTTTGGAAGATGACTATTTCGTAAAACGAAAGTTATATCCCAATGTTGATTTTTATTCAGGCATCATTTATCGGGCGTTAGGCATACCTACCGAAATGTTTACCGTGATGTTCGCTTTGGGCCGTTTGCCGGGTTGGATCGCTCAATGGCGTGAAATGCGTTTACGTGGTGAACCAATAGGTCGACCAAGACAAATTTATATTGGTGAAAACCTTAGACCTTTTGTCAATGTCGATTTGAGATAGTCTATTAAAAAACATCCCATAAATGCCCTTTTAATTTATTAAAAGGGCATTTTTTTTACCCTGATTGTATACGTTATCTTTACTTAAAATTAAGTACGATGCTTCAATTGCACATTACTGATGAGATTTCACCTTTAAAAGCGGTGCTTTTGGGTACGGCTGTTAGTTGTGGGGCGACCCCAACTCCCGATGAGGCTTATGATCCCAAGTCATTAGAGCATATTTTAAATGGTACTTATCCGGTGGAGGCCGATATGGTAAAGGAAATGGAGGCTTTTGCCGCGGTTTTTAAAAAATATGGAATAAAGGTTTTTCGTCCGGAGGTGTTACCAAATTGTAATCAAATTTTCTCTAGGGATATAGCATTTGTTATAGAAGATAAATTGATATTGGCCAATATCCTTCCAGATAGGGAAAAGGAAATTGAAGCAATTCTTCATGTATTGGACAAGATTCCTGAAGATAATATTATTCATCCACCCAAAGAAGTACATGTCGAAGGAGGCGATGTGATGCCTTGGAACGACTATATCTTTATAGGCACCTACACGGCAGATGACTACGCCGACTATATTACGGCGCGAACAAATATAGAGGCTGTTGCGTATATTACTGAATTATTTCCGCATAAAAAGGTCAAATCTTTTGAACTGAGAAAAAGTAATACCAACGCCAAAGAGAATGCATTGCATTTAGACTGCTGTTTTCAGCCTTTGGGTAAGGGGAAAGCTATTTTGCACAAAAATGGTTTCTTGATAGAGGATGAGTATCAGTGGCTCGTAGATTTTTTTGGAAAGGAGAATATTTTCGAAATTACGGCGGATGAAATGTACCGAATGTTCAGCAACGTTTTCTCGATATCACCTGAGGTTGTCGTTTCCGAACGTAGATTTACAAGGCTTAATCAGTGGCTCAGAAAGCAGGGTTTTACGGTAGAAGAAATTCCTTATGCCGAAATCGCAAAACAAGAGGGGTTGCTTCGCTGTAGTACACTGCCTTTGACTAGAGAGTAAATCGAGGAAGCATTAACAAGGATAAGTCTAAAATTCAAAATATAATTTGATGCAAATTACCAATACGATTCTAATGATTCGACCCGTCAGTTTTCGCATGAACGAACAAACTGCGGTCAATAATTATTTTATGGAAGACCTAGAAATCAAGAATCAGGTGATAAATAACAAGGCACAGGAAGAGTTTGATAATTTTGTAGGCGTGCTTCGTAGTAAGGGGATAAATGTTATTGTAGTCGATGATACCAAATTGCCCGATACCCCTGATTCTATTTTTCCAAATAATTGGATTTCTTTTCATGCCGACGGAACGGTGGTACTCTACCCAATGTTCGCTGAAAATAGAAGAAACGAGCGTAGGGAAGATGTTTTAGATATATTGGAAGAGCGGGGTTTTCTTATTGAAAATATCTTAGATTACACCTCGGCAGAAGAAGCTGGTGTTTTTCTAGAGGGAACTGGAAGTATTCTGTTAGATCGGGAGAACGAAAAGGCATATTGTGCCCTATCGGAACGCGCAGACGAAGAACTGTTTATCGAATTCTGTGAAGATTTCGAGTATTTTCCGATATTGTTTACGGCTAATCAGTCGGTAGCTGGTAAACGTTTGCCTATTTATCATACCAATGTTATGATGTGCCTGGCAGAACAATTTGTGGTGATTTGTTTGGATGCCATCGATGATAAAAAGGAACGTAAGAATGTTCTTGATCATTTAAAGAAAGATGACAAAGAAATCATTGTGATTTCTGAAGCGCAAATGCATCATTTTGCGGGAAATATGCTACAGGTCCTAGGTAGTGATGATCAACGATTTTTGGTAATGAGTTCAGCCGCTTACCATAGTCTTATCAGTGCTCAAATTCGACAAATCGAAAAACATTGTGAAATTATACATAGTTCTTTGGAAACCATAGAGACCTGCGGAGGTGGAAGTGCCCGATGTATGATGGCCGAAGTATTTTTGCCTAAAAGTCATTAACTTTCTTTGGAAAACTGGTAATTAAATAATTACTGGAAATGTATTTTTTTACTATGACCCATGAAACGCTAGATTATGCCATAAACAAGTATTCACCTAATTTATCATTGGATGCACGTAGCGATTTAGCACGATTGGGCCAAGAAGTATTTTTAGAAAAGGGAGCATGTCTTTTTAGTAGGAATGCTTTTGATGACTATGAATATATCTTATTAAAAGGTATTGCTAGAACATATCTTCCGAATATGGAAGGCACCGAAATCACACTCTCTTTTTTTGAGGAAGGCATGGTCTTACCGCCCTATGTGACCCGTACGAACAACCAGAGGTCTCTACTATTTTGCGACGCAATCACTGATTGTAGGTTAGTTCGTCTTGGTGCCACGGAATTTGAGCGGCTCATGATCGATAATTTAGAGATACGAAACTTTGGAAACTCGGTGCTCCGAGTAGAGCTTCAAAATAAAGTACTTAAGGAGATTAGAATGGCTTCCTGGTCGGCGAAGGAAAGGCTGCAGCAGTTTCGAAAAGACTTTACGATGTTGGAAAATTATGTGCCACATTCCATGGTCGCATCGTATCTCGGAATAACGAATGTTACGTTAAGCCGACTAAGAAAGGAAGGCTAAATCGCTTTTTATCATTTGTTAATGCGTTGTTTCATCAAACCTCATTCCTTTGCAGAAAGAACGAGGGAATGGACATTAAAAATTATTTGCTTAAAAAGAGGAGCGGTAAGACCGTGTTGCGTCTTTTTTTAGCCACGAATTTTGTTTATATAATGATGCTAGCGGTTACCATACCAAAGGTGGCGAGCTACGCAGACGGGCTGAAAATTTTAGATATGATGCCTACAGGCTACGATTTGGTATATGTAAAACAATTATTTGACGCCTTGGGAACGGAAGGAAGGAATAGCTATCTTTTTTGCCAACTTCCGCTCGACATGATTTATCCCTTTCTTTTCGGATTAAACTACTGCCTGCTTTTGGCTTATTTCTTACGCAAATTGAACAAATTCCAAGGTTTACTTATGTATTGCTGTTGGCTTCCTGTTTTTGCCGCTATTGCCGATTATGCCGAAAATATAGGAATTCTAAATCTATTGTTGACTTATCCCCATATTTCCAAAACCGCCGTGATAACGACGAATATGTTCACACTACTGAAAAGTGCTTCATCTACCATATATTTTATACTTTTAATGACAGTTTTAATTTGGTGGGGTCTTAGAATTCTTTTTTACCGAACTCGCTTTCGATAAATTTAGATTTGTTTTTCGTTGTGTTAAATAGATACGATAGGTTAATCGACACCATATCTACCTCATACCTGTAATTGGTAGTGGTATAAAACTCGTTGGTTTTAAAAGTTGTTATGCGTTGTTCGTTTGATTTCAACAGACCCATATCTATATTTTGCCATTGCAAGGTCGCCGTCAACTTATTGTCAAGAAATGTTTTTCTGAAGGTGAGATTAGGAGTGTAGAATCGAGAATCTTCCCCTTGGGCGGTGTTTCTGTCGGATAGGTAATTGAACGTAAATTGTACCGAGGCATTTTCCCAAAATGAATAGGTAGAGTTGACATTGAAAGAATAGACGGTTGCACTACTATTAACATCGTAATTTCTCGTCATACCATCTCGGTGTCTGAATACAAAAGCACCATCAATATCATAGGAATATACATTTGCTCCGATATAATTTGACCAATTTTTAGTTGGTTTTATTTGTGCTCCAATTTCTAATCCAATAGCATTACTTTTTCCTACATTGGAATAGACCCGATTAATAATACTATCTAATACTGCACCATTAGCTTCATAAGCTAGGGTGTTAACTCGGTTTATTACGTTGTCTACATGTCTATAATATGCGGTTGCGCTGAAAGAGTTCCCACCTTGGAAATTTTTGACAATTCCAAGTTCGACCAAATCGATAAATTCAGGTCTTAATTGATTATCACCCTGTTCAAAAACCTCTGAATGTTCGCGCTCAGCGAAACTGTTCATTTTAAGTGTCGTTGTTCGCTCTACCCTTTTACTATAGGCGGCTTTAATTTTTGACGTTTCATTAACGGTGTATTGCAAAGAGGCAGAAGGGAACAATTTCAAGAAATCGTAGTTATAGGTTTGCTCAGGGTCTGGTGTCTTCAGATTTTCTTTATAAGTACGATCCATTGATTCTAGGCGTAGTCCACCGGCGTAATCCCATTTATCTTTAGCGCCTGTCAATTGGGCGTATCCCGAATGTAATATGCGCTCAAGACTGATGTCGCTGGAAAATTCAGGTACCAATGTACCATCACGTTCGTAAACAAATTCACCAGTATGGTCTAAGGCCCTAAATTGATACCCCGTCTCTATAGTTCCTATGGATAACGGGTTCCATTGATAGTCTAAATTCACCCGATATCCGTTTAAGGGATTATCGTTGGTGTTGTACTCTTGTTGGTAAATGATATTTCGATTGGTAAGCCCCAGGTTATCGTTATAAGTAGGGCCGCCTAAAAAAGTATATTCATATAAAAACGATGTAGATAATTTAGATTCGTTTTTGAATATATGCGAATAGTCAAAACTTCCCAACCCAAAATCGCCTTTACGTGTCCTTAAGTTGTGATTGTAATATTGAAAAGTATAGTCCCTGTTGTTACTGCCTATTGGAGAAATTGCATGATTATCGTAATATTCAATGTCTGCCAAACGATCTACCGTATGTTTTCCGGCATAAAAGCCTAGCGAATAAGTATCTGCTTCATTAGGAGTGAAATCTACATTGAATCTTCCGTTGTAGCTAATATCATCAAAACTACGTTCCCCATCAGAAGGTAAAAAGGTCTGTTTGTTTTCTGGTTGATTGATGACAAAAACTTCGCCCTCCCTTCTTCCGGTTTTATCATTTCGTTGGTAACTGGCCCCCAGAGAGAAATTCCACTTATCGGTTCTTTTGTTAAGGGTCGCATCTATCCCGTATCTTTGAGCAGCTTTTTGGGTATCATAAGATTCTATGGAAGGAAGTCCGCCGCGAACATTTACTTGCGTATAGATACCATTCGTAGCTCCTTTTTTGGTGATTATATTGATTATACCACCTTTTCCTTCAGGATCATATTTGGCAGAGGGCGCGGTAATTAATTCTACCGATTGCAAAGCGTTTGCTGGCAATTGTGCCAAAATAGCGCTGGCATCGCCTTGTGTCGGTTTACCATTTATTAAAACGGCAAAACCTTTGCTGCCTCTTACGCTAATTTCCCCTTGTCCGTCGACAGTTACCGATGGTATATTCTTTACAATATCAACTGCGTTGCCCCCTTGGCTGCTTTGAAATTTTTTAGTATCAAAAACTTGACGGTCTATTTTGTGTATTACCGTTGAACGTTCGCCTTGAACAACCACTTCACTAAGTTGGTTCTGGCCAATATTTAATGAAATAATACCTAAATCGTTTACCGTATTTCTAGATTGAATTTGAATATCGGAAATGGTTTCCTTTTGAAACCCGATAAAAGAGGCTTCTAAATAGTAATTGCCTTTTTTTATGTTGTCGATAGAGAAATTACCTTCAGCGTCTGTAATTACACCGGTTACTACGGTACTATCTTGCTGGCTGTAAACAGCTGCAGTAGCATATTCCAATGGAGATCCATCTGCTTTATCGACAATTGTGCCGGTTAGTTGACCGAAGGTAATATGTGTTAGAAATAAAAGAAGTAAACTGCTGACGTGTTTTAATTTCAAGGTATTATGTTTTTTAATTACACTGCAAACATAGCCCCTTTGAATATTTGAAAATGGTCTATTTGTAAAATTAATGGTACTTATGAGATCGCTTCTTTTTTAAATTGTAGCGGTGTTTGCCCCACTTGTCTTTTGAAATATTTTATAAAATGGGAAGTATCTTTAAAATCAAGATTAAACGAAATCTCCGCAACCGACAGGTCAGTATAAAGCAGGAGTCTTTTTGTTTCTTGGATCATGTGAAATGCAATAACCTCTGAGGCTGTTTTTGAAAGCCGTTTTTTGCATAACGAGTTGAGGTTTTGTGCCGTAGTGTTGAGGTATTCTGCATAGAAACCAACATTGTTTCTAGGTTGTTCTTCCAAAAGTTCAGTGAATTTCGTAACCATATCAACTGATTGATTCGTCATACCTTTGGAATAGGATATTATTTTAGCTAATAGCGCCTTTAAGCTGCCCTCGAGTACTTCCTTTTGAACCGGGGAGCCGATTTTTTTTTCACGACAAAGTATTTCGAATAGGGCATTTATTGAGGGGTCTTCCGGCACCTTTGTTACTTGAAGGTCATGTAACTTCGTTAAAAGTAAGGCCAGGCTCTTGTCAAAACTCTTTTCAAGAAACTCTTCCTTTATTATTATCACATACCCCTCGGGAATTGTATTAATTTCCCAATGATGTACCTGCTCTTTCCAAATAAAAAAGAAAATAGGTGTTGTAATGGAATAGCACTTCTCGTCCATGTAATGGAAACCCTGGCCTTTTTGGAAATAGACGAGTTCTAGATACTTGTTATGGCGATGGGGTTTTGTATAGCGCTTGTTGATGTCGAAAGGTTCGATTTTGATAGCATCGAATGCCGAAATCTTATTGTACGTGGCTATTTGTTTTTCCATCAAGCAAAATGTTTTTATAATATTGAATCGAAGTTCGGTAAATAGGAGGGGGCAATATAGCCATTTTATGGGTGTGGATTTTTATCATTGAAAGCCTGTTGTGAAATTTAACAACTAATTGTACAATCAGCTTTTATGAATTAAACTTATAAAATACCCAAGGGATGGCCCTTCAATATTAGTCTATGCTGGTTCTGATCGTCATCGATACCTCAGGGATATCATGAGGTTAGCGTGGTTTTCTTAAATCCTTTTTTAAAAAAATAACTGTCATCGCTACCATGAAAAAAGCAAAGGGCAATGAGGTGATTATCAATAACTTTTGGGCGGCCGTTAGCACATCGATATTAGGTTTTGCATTTCCCAGTAGAATAAGGGCCATGGTAGCCAATAGGATAAAGACCGACCAAGTCAAGCGGTGTTTTTTGCTGGGGTTCTTTTTTCCCTTATCGGTAAACATACTCAGTACGAATACGGCGGAATCGACCGAAGTAACCAAGAAACTTATCAAAAGAAATATGGTTGTAAAATTTAGTAGCATGGCCAAGGGGTAGTTTTCAAAAAATACAAAAATGGAAGAAAAGACATTTCCGAATTCATTGTTGTAGATACCCCAGCCTTCGATTAATTGAAAGGCGGAAGCTCCAAAAACCGAGAACCAAAAAAAGGTGCCCAAAGAGGGTATCAGCAATACCCCAAGTAATAATTGCCGTAAGGTTCGCCCTTTTGAAATTCTGGCAATAAAAATACCAGTGAAGGGTGCCCACGCAAGCCAAAAAGCCCAATAATAGAAGGTCCAATCGGTTAAGAAATCGATTCCAGGGTTAAAACTTCCGTAAGCAAGGCTCAAAGGAATAAAATTGACCAAGTAGTATAATGTCGATGAGAGAAATGAACTCAGGATAAAGGCCATGTCACTTGAGAAAAATATGTAGAGCAATACTAAAAGGGTAATTAGAATGTTGAATTTTGATATTATCTTAATTCCTTTGTTTACACCTTGCCAAGCCGAATAAAAAGCGATTGACGAAATCAAAAATGCTAAGAATAGGGTAGTGCCCAATTCAAACTCTTTTTGGAATAAATGGTTAAGCCCTCCATTGATTTGAGTGGTTCCCAGGCCTATTGCGGCAATCAATCCAACTACAGTAGTAATAATGGTCATTACGTCTATTCCGTTTCTTGCAATTTTGCCTTTGATGGAATCTTCAATGGTTGCGCTAACCAAGACTTTCTTTTTTCGCACAAAAAGCGCATAGCCCATTACCATGGCAAACAACCCGTAAAAAGCCCATGCCGTAAAACCCCATTGGTAAAATGTGAATTGTAGCGCCAACACTTCAGGTTCAAGACTTGAAGGATACGGTGGATATTGTTGCATAAAAACGGGTTCTTGAACGGCACGAAGCAAAATACCGGCACCCATACCTGCACTGTATAGCATAGCGGTCCATGCCCATAAGGAATATTCTGGTTTTTGATTCTTTTTTCCCAATTTGATTTTACCGAAAGGGGAAAGGGCAATGCCTAGTAGCAACAGCACACATGCCAAGCCTAAATAGAGGTAAAAAAAACCGAAATAGTTGCGAACCCATAATGATGCATTTTCTATGGCGCGATAACTTTCCTCGGTTGCGAAAACTGTGATAAGGGAAAAGAGAAAGATGATTCCTACGGAGATAGAAAGCAGTATGTTCTTCTTAATAAAACTGATGGTTTTGATAAATACCTGTTTTAGGTTTTTGCAATATTGCGAATCATTCCTCCAAAGATAAAATAATGAAAAGGGAGTATGATGAACCAATACAATCGGCCTCTCAGTCCTTTCGGTCTAAAGGTCGCGGTCTGGTGTAAAATATTATTTCCGTCAATTTTAAACTCCAGCCAAGCTTCCCCCGGCAACCGCATTTCAGCGAATAGCAGTAAGCGCTTCTTTTTCTTATCGGCTAATAATACCCTCCAGAAATCAAGTGAATCCCCCGTGTAAATACGATTGGGGTGCGTGCGGCCCCTCCTCAATCCCACACCTCCGTTGAGCTTGTCTAGAAACCCACGTATTTTCCAAAGCCAATTGGCATAGTACCAGCCATTTTCGCCGCCAATTTTCCAAATATTCTCCAAAACTTTGTCTGTATCTTCGATTTTTATTTGTTTCTGATCTTTTAAGACACCATACTTTGGAACTTGAATGTATTTTCCGAGATTTTTTTTAAAACGGCCGCTGACCATACTGTCTTTCCAACTACTCAAGACTAAGTTTTGTTCAATTTTTTTAAACGCCATGTCAATGGCTTCGGTATAGGTGTGGGTTTTGATGCCTAATAAGTCTTGTAGTCTACGGTCTCTTGCAATAACTTCCATCTTCATGCTATCGACAAGGTTAATTGCCAATTTATAAGATGTTGATGTTACAAAATACAACCAATATGATGAAAGCTTTGGTGTCATTATGGGCACGGTAAAAATACGATTGGTAAAGCCCCGTGCTTTGGCGTACTGTTGTAGCATTTCTTTATAGGTCAATACATCTGGTCCCCCAATATCGAATGAATTGGCATAGGTGTCTTTGTTACCTATTACCTTGATTAGAAATTCTATAACGTCACGAATAGCGATGGGTTGGGTTTTGGTCAACACCCATTTTGGCGTAATCATAAAAGGTAGTTTTTCGCATAGATCTCTAATAATTTCAAAAGACGAACTGCCCGACCCTACAATAATTCCTGCACGAAGAACGGTAAGGTTAAAATTTCCTTGGTAGAGAATATTTTCGACATTTTTACGTGAATTTAAATGCTTTGATAATTTTTCATCATTGACAATACCGCTTAAATAAATGACCTGTTTGACCTTTGTTTTCTCCATGTACTTATTAAATAATTTGGCAGACTGGGCCTCCTTATCGTCAAAATCACTGGTCGAAGAACTCATCGAATGAATAAGATAGTAGGCTATTTCGACGTCTTTTGGGATCAAATTGTCTTGGAATTCCTGCAAAAAATCCACTTCAATAATCGCTATTTTTTTTTTGGTTTCTTTATCAATGGAAAATCGATTGTTGTCGCGAACAAGGCAAACAACCGTATGGCCTAATTCGAGTAATTGGGGCAGTAGACGCATACCAATATAGCCGTTGGCGCCTGTCAGGAGTATTTTCATAGGTCTTCGATTGAGGTAGGTGTATTATCCGCCTTGTAATCGAGCATTTTTTTGAAGAACTTTTGAACCGCTTTCGTATCTGCTTGCACCCTTATGAAATAATGATCTTTGTATACCCCGTAAGTCGCGAGATTGCCCTTGTGGACAGTAAGTTTGTAATATGGAATCACGAGGGCAAAGGTTTCCAATAGTGATCGAAAGCGCACAATAATACCCTTGGGTCTCAATTCAATATTGCAACTATCAATCGTATTATCAAGAATCAATAGGTTGCGTATCTCTACACTGGTTTCAAAAATGAAAAGTTTTGGTGATCCGATACCCTTCATGGCCCAACGCTCTTTCAAAGGAAAGGGTTTGCCTACTTCAGTGTCAATTTTACGGGTAATCGACTTGTCGTTATAGGATACGTTCAAGAGCATAGAATGCTATTTCAAGATAGAATTATAAAGTTAGTCAAAACACATGGGAATATGCTGAAGATAAAAGATATATTCTTTGCTTAAATTGGTTTTCTTAATTATGGGATTACTCCCGTATTTCGATATTTTTCAGAAAAATGTTCCGTTTAAATACGTAGTTTTACAGCCTTAAATACCTTGATCGATGAATTTGAAAGAAGTCCTAAGAAGTACGATTAAAGAAGCTGTAATATCAATATTCGAAGTCAATTTACCAGAGGTTGAATTTCAGCCTACACGTAAAGATTTTGAGGGAGACATTACGGTAGTTGTTTTTCCGATGCTTAGACATATAAAGGGAAACCCTGCACAGATTGGGCAGCAAATTGGCGCGTATTTAGAAGAAACGGTCGATGTGGTTTCTGGATATAATGTGGTTAAGGGATTTTTGAATATCGTTATCGATGATTCTTTTTATCTTGATTTTTTTAATGGTATAAAAGACAGTACCGATTACGGTTATGTCGTGAATACCAGCAATGATGCGGTTCTCGTCGAGTATTCTTCGCCCAACACCAATAAGCCCCTACATTTGGGACATATCAGGAATATTTTATTGGGTTATTCGGTAGCTGAAATCTTGAAGGCTTCAGGGAAAAAAGTATATAAGACCCAAATCGTCAATGATCGGGGGATACATATTTGTAAGAGTATGTTAGCTTGGAAGAAATATGGAAATGGAGAAACTCCCGAAAGTACCGGAATCAAGGGTGATAAATTGGTTGGCAACTATTATGTAGCCTTCGACCAAACCTATAAGGCCGAAGTTGCTGAAATGATAGCCGGTGGATGCGCTAAAGATAAAGCCGAAAAAGAAGCGCCCATATTGTTAGAAGCCCAAAAAATGCTCAGAAAATGGGAGGCCGGTGATTCTGAAGTGGTCGCTTTATGGAAAAAAATGAACCAATGGGTTTATGATGGTTTTGACGTGACCTACGATAATCTCGGGGTTGATTTTGATAAGTTGTACTTCGAAAGTGATACCTATCTATTGGGTAAGGATGTTGTTGCTGACGGACTCGAAAAGGGCATTTTTTATAAAAAGGAAGATGGTAGCGTTTGGATCGATCTTACCGATGAAGGCCTTGATGAAAAAATAGTACTTCGTTCCGATGGTACGGCCGTCTATATGACCCAAGATATTGGTACGGCCATTCAACGGGCCAAAGATTATACAGATATAGGTGGTATGGTGTATACCGTGGGCAACGAGCAAGATTATCATTTTAAGGTGCTCTTTCTGATTCTTAAAAAGCTCGGATTTTCATGGGCCGATAGCCTGTACCATTTGAGTTATGGTATGGTAGATTTGCCTAGCGGAAAAATGAAAAGCAGGGAAGGTACCGTAGTCGATGCCGATGATTTAATGGAAGATATGACGACCACCGCCGCCAATATTTCCGAAGAACTCGGTAAATTGGAAGGGTATTCCGAAACCGAAAAGCAGGGTTTGTACCAAATGATCGGGCTTGGGGCTTTAAAATATTATATCTTAAAAGTAGATCCGAAAAAACGAATTTTGTTCAACCCTGAAGAATCGGTAGATTTTCAAGGCAATACAGGTCCGTTTATCCAATACACCTATGCTAGAATTCAATCAATTTTAAGAAAAGCAGAATCAGGTGAACAAGTATTTGATATGGAAAGCCTAAAAGCGCTAAGGTTACATGAAAAAGAAAAGGAACTGATCAAGCAACTTCAACTTTTTCCTGAAACCATTCAACTCGCCGCAGAGAATTATAGTCCGGCATTGCTCGCGAATTATACCTATGACTTGGTAAAGGAGTTCAACTCGTTCTACCAACAAGTTTCTATTTTGGGTGAATTGAACCAAGATAAAAAAGCGTTACGGGTGCAGTTGTCGAAAAAGGTTGGGGAAGTCGTACAATCTGCATTTAAACTCTTGGGAATAGAAGTACCGGATCGAATGTAGCCAATAGCTCGTTTTGTCAAAATGAGCATATAATTTTTATGTAGTACTTTAGTTTTAAGTACTGAAATGTTTCGATGAACACTGATTTTCAGGGTTTTTTTGAAGCACGAAATCCAGCGTATGTCGATAGCTGATATTTTTGGTATTTTGGCCGTGGTATACATTCTTGGTCACCTGCTCTATATGCTCTATTATGCAGTAGGTATCTACCATTTGAATCCCTTCGTAAAATTAAAGCCCCTATTGCCTCGGGAAAAACTTCTGCTGAATGAAAACTTTCCCATCTATGGTAAGCTTCCAGATATACTGAAAGCAAAATTCGAGCAAAGAATCGTTTGGTTCAGAAGTAGGAAGAAATTTGTTTTTTATGGTAATGTTGCTGATAAAGAGGAGCTACGACTTATTCTAAGCGCCGCTGCCGTATTGATGACGTTAGGGTTAAAGGATTATAAAATGATACGGTCACTATTGCGAATTTTGGTGTACCCATCACGGTATTATTCCCGAATAAAAAGACGACATCATCTAGGAGAATACAATCCTCATTTTAAAACGGTTATATTTTCTGCGGAAACGATTCGGGAAGGGTTTGCAATACCAGACGATAATATAAATCTAGCAATACATGAATTTGCACATGCACTGAGTTTTGAAATGAGTAAAAAAAGCTCTTGGGAGGCGCGAAGATTTAGGGTCGGCCTAAAAAAGATGAAAGAACTATTGTTAGATGCATCTTTTGTTGAGCAATTGTCGTCTTCACAATATTTCCGGGAATATGGTATGACCAATCTACAGGAATTTTTCTCGGTTACGGTAGAGAATTATGTTGAAACACCAGCGATTTTTTCAAAAGACTTTCCCCAATTATATGCCATTATTCGACAAATGTTGAATTTTGATTTCCAATCCCCTGCTGTATCGGCTTCTTCTAAAAATTTATTCTGAAACTAGCGTTTGGGGTAAGGCCCAAGGAAACACTTTTGACCGCTTCAATCTCATTATTTTCATTTAATCTATAATAGGTGTTCAGGGTGTTCTTTCTGTTGGTGAAATTCAAGATCGATACGCCGACGGAAGCCTTTGTTCCAGAATTTATAGAAAAATTATACATAGCTGAGGCATCTGCCCTGAAATATTCGGGCAATCGACTACTGTTCGGATCGGCATAATTGATGCGATTTGGAAAGAAAGTAGCATCTATAGGGTTATCTGCTTGAGGTTCGGTAAAGGGTTTGCCCGTTCTGTAATTCACCCCCAAACTGAATTTCAAATGATCGAAGGTGTAGTTTCCGGCCAAGGTAACGCTGTGTCGAACATCTAAGTTGTTGGGAAAAGTACTTGGCGCGATTTCATTGAAAGTATAGTTGTTCTGATTGTAGGTATAGCTGAGCCATGTACTATAATTTGTTGATTTTTTATTTATTAAAAACTCGATGCCCTTTACATCGTATTTCCCCAATTCACCATTAAACTGATTCTGGTTTTGAAAGCCTTGGGTGGCTGTGCTAATGCCTGCAACTTCTTTGTAGAATCCTTCCAGACCGATATATAGGTTTTCATGGTCAAAATTAATGCCGACCGATCCTTGTTTGCTTTTAGTTATAGGTAGCGTTTCCCCATCAGATAGAATCCATCTTCTTTTTTCAATACCTAGAAAATTCTGTTCGAGATCGACCACTTGATTGGTAGCTTGGCTTTTGAACTCACCCATGAATTCCGCCTTTAAATGTTTTGTAAAAGAATAATTGATATTCAATCTAGGTTCGATTATGAAGTCGTTGTAGGTCGCAATATTTTCTAAATAATTCATACGGACACCACCACGCGCGAACCATTTTTTATTTGCCGGGGCAAACGTCAATTCAGAATATAGGGCATAGCTGCGCATGACTCCTTTGATGTCACTTTTAAACGGAGGCTGAGTGACGTTGGTGGCATTGATAATGCCGGTTTCGCTCAATTGATATCCATTGAGCCAATGTAATGTGTTGCTCAATTTGTACTGTGTGTTTAGTTTTACTGAAGTCTCAAGAACTTCATTGTTTTGAAATAACTCTTGTTGTTCGGTTGAAGTCGTATTTAATGCGTCGAGCATATAACTCGTGTAGTAGATATTCAAATGGGTCGAGAATTTCGAGGTCCATTGACTTTCGAGACTACCGCCGAAAGAGAGGTTACTTTGATTCAATTCGCTATTCGATGTTCGGCCTGCGTCAGAATCGGTTTCGGAATAGTCCAAATCGTTATTAATGTTGATAAGGCTAAATCGAAATTTTTGCTTTGCATTGATGTTATATAGCAGTTTTGCGCTGAAATCATAGAAATAGAAATCTTCTTCTTTCGTTATAGCTGATGCGTTGTTGTTCCCCGAAACTTCACTGTCTTGAAATGCCCTTTCGAAAAATTGATTATAAGTTGGCGTATTAAAAAAATCGGTGAGTGACCGACGAGCGGAAAATTGAAAGGACAACTTTTCCGATAACGGAATTTGACCATAGACATCGCCCCCGATAAGGTTAAAGCCACCACCTCCTATAATGTCGGCGTTAATCTGGTTTGCGGTTTGCATACTTATGATGCCACTGACCCCGTCACCGTATTGGGCGCTGGTGCCATTTTTAATAAGAACTACCTTGTCGGTAAGATAGGGGTTGAAAGCCGATATTAGGCCAAAAAAGTGACCTGACTGGTACATCTTAATACCATCCCATAAAATTAGATTCTGGTCGTTGGTGCCTCCTCTAATATTTATGTTGGAAACCGTTTCGTCAATACTCTTAATGCCCGGAAGGGCTTGAACGGTCTGTAGAACATCGGGTTCGGTTAATCCGGGTAAAAGTCCGAATTCTTCGGTGTTCATTATTACGCTGGCATCGAGTTCTTTTGTGAGTCCTGTGGTTAAAAATTTTGAGACGACGACTTCGTCCAGTAACTGATAGTTAACTGCCAGTAAAAGCGTTGGGCAATGCGATGCTACTAAATCTTCTGCATTGACAAACAGTGTCTTATGTCCAATGTGGCGTATTTGTATTGTTGAAGATCTTGGAACATTGATGAACGAGAATTTACCCTCTAGATCAGTGACCGATGCGACTTCACTTTGTAATATTTCAACTGTGGCGCCTGCAAGGGTGTTATTTTCGAAATTGTCGAGTACAGTTGCACAGATAGTCACAGTTGCACTTTTTTTGAGCGTATAATAACGTTCACTAAGCTTTTGAATTTCGATTTGAGTCTGCCCTCTAATATCATCTAAAATTTCAGAAAGCTCTGAGGATTTCGGAATGGTAATTTGAATGTGGCTAAGGTCTTCATCGATGTACGAGAACTTTACATTAAAATCTTGTTCTAGTATTTGGATAAAGGAGCTGAGGTAGGTGATAGCCCTATTTTCCTGTGCCTGAACCATTAATGAAATAAAAAATAGCACGGGGCAGAGAAAAGGAAGAACACGCTTACGGAGTGTTTTCAGCATAAAATAGCACTTTATTCCCCTCAAATTTAAACTTTATTCGAGAAGGAACGCTAATACTCTGAACGGCCAATTCGGTATCTGTATTGCTGAAAGTGCCGGTAAATAATTGATCGGAGTCTATATTTTTGGTTTCCACGGTAATATTATGCTGTCGCTCGAATTCTGATAAAACGTACTTTAGGGGAATGCTTTTAAAAGTACTTTCGTTATCCATCCAGGAAGGCCTGGTGTCAGTAACTTTAGACTTGATAATAGCGCCGTTAACGACAAGAAAAGAATTGCCTGCTGGTAATTTGGTTTCTTGCCCCTTAAATTGAATACTGACCAACCCTTCGAAACAGGTAACTTCGAAAAAATCTTTTCTGTTCTCTACATTAAATTGTGTACCGAGAACGGCAACAGTGCCATCTGCGGTAGCCACTGTAAAGCGCTTGCCTTTGGCAACTTTGAAAAAGGCTTCACCGTTCAATTTGATACTGCGCTTATTGTTCCAGTTTTTTGAATCGTACGAAAGTTCTGAATCGGCGTTTAATGTTATTTTAGAGTTGTCAGGTAAACGAATTTCTTTACTTTCCGCATACTGGGTAATTACTGTGTCCTCTAGTGTATTCAAATAAAAATAAGAACCAGTGATGAGAATGGCAACGGCCGCCGCTATGTGCAAAAATTTCTTAAAGGGATGCAGCTGAATGACTTTGGGTTTATGGAGGATATGTTTGTTTTTGACGGCCATAAATGTGCTTTCCATATCGAAATCGGGAGCTTCCAGATTGCTGGAAGCCTCAGCTATTCTTTGGTAAGAAGCGTACGTATCGGATTTTTTAAATTCCGACAGCTCAGCTTCCGTGAGTTCATTGTTTAGCCATTTTGCCAAGTAATTCTCCTGCATGATTTTCAGCTTTGTATCTTAATAACAGTTTGTTATAAAAAAACCCTACTTTTTTATACTAATTTACAACATCGCCATAGATGAGGTTCAAAATTTTTACAGCAAGCCCAGTATCCATGCAACCATCAAATACCTTCAATTTGCTCCCGTAATGATTTCAGTGCCAAGTGCATCCTTTTTTCTATGGCTTTCACGCTAACGCCTTCTATTTTAGCAATTTCGGCATACTTCTTTCCATCAATACGATTTAAGAGAAAGGTGGTTCGCTGGTTTTCTGGTAGACCGTCAAGTGCCCTATTCAATTTTTCTTTGAATTGTTTTTCTTCCATCAAGAATTCTGGAGACTCATGGGTGGTTTTCAAGCTCTTATCGGCATATTTTAAGCGTACCTTTTCCGCTTTAATGATATTCAAATATAGGTTATTGGCCACAGTGTAAACATATGACTTGGCTTTTTTCGGGGATACTTTGCCGCAATTTTCCCAGAGTTTCACGAAAGCTTCCTGCACGGCATCATAGGCTTTTTCCTCATTTCCGAACTTATAATATATATAATTGAAAACCGTTTTAGAATTATCTTTAAAGATTGTGCTGAACACTTCTTCTTCACATACGGTATCTTTATTTTCGATATTCAAAGGGTAGATTTTATACCAAAGATATTTTAAAAAAATAAACTAGGGGTAGGGTATTTCTAAAGTATGTTGTTTCAAAGTTGAAGAATAAGTAAATCCAAACCATTATGAAAAGACTTTTGAATTATGGCATCTATACATGTCTACTTGTATGCACATTGAGTATGGTTTCTTGTCAAAAGGAACATGAAGAAGTCGATCCGGTAAATGAACAGGAAACCCTTATGGCCAGTTCTGCTATCGCAAAATTGATTGAACAAACAGTTTCCAATGATGGTTCCTATGATAATATCGTTGATGGGTCTAGTTGTTTTAATGTTAGGTTTCCCTATACGGTACAAGTCAATGGCTTGGAGCTTTTAATCAATACAATGGAAGATTTACAGTTGGTAGAGATGGCCTTTGATGCGCTTGATGACGATGAGAATATTTTAGATATCTATTTTCCGGTTACCGTAACCCTGGGAGATTACACAGAAGTTACTGTCAATGGAAAGGAAGATTTGCTTACACTTTCCGAACAATGTATTGAGGGTGGTGACGATGATGATATAGAATGCATAGATTTTGTTTACCCCATTTCACTGTTCACCTTCGATATAGGTAAGCAGCAAACGGGCAAAATAATAGTAAACAGTGATAGGGAATGGAGACGCTTTTTTGCCGGGTTGGATGATGAAGATTTGGTAGGAATTGATTTCCCTGTGGTATTGGAGTTACATGATGAAACTGAAGTCGAGATCCATAGTAATACCGAATTGGCTTCCGCAATAGAAAGTGCAAAAAACGCCTGTGATGAAGATGACGACGATGATTACAACGATGATGATTTTACACAAGAGCGTTTAGACGAGTATTTAGTAGAATGTTTTTGGTTGATCAGGGAAGTCGAACGGAATGACCTGGCCCAAACAGAACAATATTTCGAATACGCCATGAATTTTACGGAAGCCGGGGAGGTGACCCTAATCGATAGGGGCGGAAATAGGATTGCCGGAACTTGGGCAACCGGGATCGTCAATCATAACGTAGTGCTAAATCTTGATTTTGAGGTGTTGGTAGCTTTTAATCTTGAATGGTTCGTCAATGAAATAGAAGAGGGTAAAATCAAACTTTACTCCGGCGACGATAATAAAATTGTTATGAAAAAGGCTTGTAATCTCTTTTCCGATGAGCCTGATGCTTTAGGTGATGTATTACGTGAATGTAGTTGGATAGTAAAAAAGGTCAAGAATGAAGGGGAAGAAATGAGAAGGCTTTTGGGCTATGAGTTCAATTTTATGGCCGGAGGCGTAGTAACCTTGGGCAATGGCGATAATACTTCGGAAGGTACTTGGGAAAGTACGACCAATGCGCAAGGACGTTTAGTTATGGCTATAGATATGGGGCAAGAACCCGGCGTTAGTTTTGAGTGGCCCTTGGCCGATTTAAGGGATGATCGGCTGAAATTTGAAATCGAGGAAACCGATTACGAGCTAATTCTTGAAAGAAACTGCGACAATGATGAAAATGACGATGATGTTATTACAATCCGTGGCCTCTTTAATAAGTCGCTTTGGGAGGTGGCTTATTTTGCCGAAAATGAAAACTTCTCGACCGAACTATATGGTGGTTACCTATTCAGTTTTGGCCTGAATGGGCAACTTACGGTCTTAAATCCGAACGAGCAGGAAGTTGATACTGCTAGGTGGTTCGTATATAGAAATAGTGAACAAAAACTTGAAATGATCATCACTTTCGAAGTAGAAAGCAATTTCTATGCTTTAGGGAACGATTACCATATTACTGAAGTAAGCGAAAATCGTTTGGAGCTAAAGCATCAAAATGATTGGGGCGGTTTTAATGATCTTGTTTTGGAAAAGTTATAATTGGTAATAGGGTAAATAATCTTAGGTGTTTCGACGTTATAGTTGCGGTATAACTAAAAATCACAAATATGAAATTCAATTTTATAAGAATATGTACCCTGTGTATCGCTATGGCCTCATTTATGGCCTGTGATAAAGATGATGATAAAACAGAAGATCGGGTTACCGCCGAAGATATAACAGAAATCAAAACTATTATAAATAACGGGGAATGGTACGTATCGTATTTTTTAGATTCTGATGAGGACGATACCGATAATTTCCTCGGTTACGGGTTTATCTTTAATGTTAGCGGTGTTTTGGCGGCCACCGATGGAAATACAGCGTTGTCAGGCGCATGGTCAATTGCAGTTTCTGATGCCGATGATAGTAGTGATGGCGAGGTCGAGTTTGATATTGTATTCAATGCTCCGGATAATTTTGAGGAATTAAGCGAAGATTGGCACATCGTAAAGTACACGAAAAGTAAAATTGAACTTGAAAATGTCAGTGATGCTAGTGGCGGCACCGATTATTTGACTTTTGAAAAGAATTAACACCTTTTTTGCCCCACATCCCCGAAAAGGGCATCCATCCTAGATGGGTGCTCTTTTTTTTTCTTCTTAAACACCATCTTTCCCACTGTTATTAGTAAATTTGCTTTCCTTCAAAAGAACGCAAGACGATGTTTGATAATTTAAGTGAAAAGCTTGACAAGGCACTGCACGTACTCAAAGGGCATGGCCAGATTACGGAAATAAACGTTGCAGAGACTACTAAAGAGGTTCGCAGGGCCTTGCTAGACGCTGACGTTAACTTTAGAATAGCCAAAGAGTTTACGAATCGTGTCAAGGAAAAAGCCTTGGGACAGAACGTGTTGACGACGTTGCAACCGGGCCAGTTAATGGTCAAGATCGTGAAAGACGAGCTTACCGAACTTATGGGGGGCGAAACTGAAGGTGTCAACCTTTCGGGTAATCCATCCATCATTTTAATGTCAGGATTACAAGGTTCTGGTAAGACTACTTTTTCGGGAAAACTGGCCAATTTTCTAAAAACAAAAAAATCGAAAAAGCCCTTATTGGTGGCCTGTGACGTATATCGACCTGCGGCCATTGATCAGCTACATGTTGTTGGTGAACAAATCGAGGTAGAGGTATATTCCGATCGTGGTAACAATGATCCTGTCGCTATTGCCAAAGCAGGGGTGGCCCATGCAAAGGCTGGTGGGTTTAACGTAGTCATTATCGATACGGCAGGTCGTCTGGCGGTCGATGAAAAGATGATGGATGAAATTTCTAACGTCCATAATGCTATTCAGCCTCAAGAAACCCTATTCGTGGTTGATTCAATGACAGGTCAAGATGCTGTGAATACGGCCAAGGCTTTTAATGATGTTTTGAATTTTGATGGGGTTATCTTAACAAAATTAGACGGTGATACGCGTGGTGGTGCCGCCATATCGATAAAATCGGTTGTTGACAAGCCTATAAAATTCATCGGTACGGGAGAGAAAATGGAAGCTATTGACGTTTTCCACCCATCTCGAATGGCCGATCGAATTTTGGGAATGGGCGATGTGATTTCGTTGGTTGAACGTGCCCAAGATCAATTCGATGAAGAAGAAGCTCGTAAGATTCAAAAGAAAATCGCCAAGAATAAGTTTGGTTTTGATGACTTTTTAAACCAGATCCAGCAAATCAAGAAGATGGGAAATCTGAAAGATTTAATGGGAATGATACCTGGTGCCGGTAAAGCTTTAAAAGGGTTGGATATCGATGATGACGCTTTTAAACATATAGAAGCTATTATTCATTCGATGACACCCGACGAACGTTCGACACCCTCGAAATTAGATGTCAGCCGTAAAAAACGAATAGCCAAAGGTAGCGGTCGTACTGTGCAAGAGGTCAACCAATTGTTAAAACAGTTTGACCAAATGAGTAAAATGATGAAAATGATGCAAGGCGGAGGTGGCAAAAAGATGATGCAAATGATGGGTGGCATGAAGGGAATGTCATAAGTTGAATAGCTATCAAAAATGCCAAAGTTAAAAGAGTCAAAAGCTGAAAATTTATAAATGGAATTACTAGACGGTAAAAAAGTTTCGAACGAGATTAAAGAAGAAATCAAGGCCGAGGTTGCCAAAATGAAAGAACGGGGAGAAAAAGTTCCCCATTTAGCCGCAGTTTTGGTAGGTAATGATGGTGCAAGTCTTACGTATGTTGGTAGTAAAGTACGGTCGTGCAAACGTGTTGGTTTTGAGTCGACCTTGGTTCAGATGCCGAGCACAACTTCGGAACAAGAGCTGTTAAAAAAGATTGAGGAGCTCAATCAAAATGATGATATTGACGGCTTTATCGTTCAGCTTCCCTTGCCCGAACAAATCGATACCCAAAAAGTAATTATGGCCGTTGACCCCGATAAAGATGTCGATGGGTTTCATCCTACCAATTTCGGAAAGATGGCGTTGGATATGAGTACCTTTATACCTGCAACGCCGTTCGGTATTTTAGAACTGATCGAGCGTTATGGCGTTGAGACCCAAGGCAAGCATACCGTAGTGATCGGTAGAAGCCATATCGTCGGGCGTCCCATGAGTATTCTTATGGGCCGTAAAGGTTTTCCTGGTAATTCGACCGTGACTTTGACACATAGTCGCACAAAGAATATCACCCAAATTATATCTCAGGCAGATATTATTATTTCGGCATTGGGTGTTCCACATTTTTTAAAAGCTGAGATGGTAAAAGACGACGCCGTAGTCATTGACGTGGGAATTACCCGAGTAGCCGATGATACCAAGGAGAAGGGGTACTATATAACCGGTGATGTTGATTTTGAAAACGTTAGTAAAAAAGCTTCCTATATCACGCCCGTTCCGGGTGGGGTGGGGCCGATGACCATTGCCATGTTGTTGAAGAATACGTTGTTGGCGAGAGAAAGGCACCGAAGTCGAAAATAGTTAGGTTTTTAATTAAAGGGGTGCTCTAATGTTCATCCCTTTAATTTTGTGCTATTTTAAAGGTGAAAGAATGGTCGGTTGGCTTCCTATTAAAAATTGATTTCCTTAAGGATTTTTGGCTTGGTCATCAAATAAAGCGCCTGTTGTTTCCTGCGTGTCATCCTTTGGTATTAGCAAATCAATATCTTCGCTATCATCATAATTACAACTGCTCATTCCGAATAAACCTATAACGAGCGATCCTGCGATTAGAAATTTTTTCATACGAGGTAATTTAGTAGGTGTTTTACCCGATTAATGCTAATTGATAACGTTTAAAAAGCAGATTTCTTGTTTGTTTTTTGGTGTAAACTATTGATCACCCATTCCCTGTTAGAAATCCCAACCCTTTTCTTATCTTGTAATCCGTTTTAATCGAACCGTTTTATGAAATCTATTGTAATGTTGTCCATACTCTGTTTGGGCACAACTTTTGCCGTTCTTTCCCAATCGGGAAAAGTGTACGACAATCTTTCCATGACCAGTGAAATTTTAAAAGGCGAACGCAAATACGCTGTTTATCTTCCGCCTGATTATGAAACCTCCGAACGTAGTTACCCGGTACTCTATTTATTGCACGGTGCTGGAGATGACCAAACGGGCTGGGTGCAGTTTGGTGAAGTATTACGATTAGCAGACAATGCCATAAATGACGGAACCGCAACGCCAATGGTCATTATTATGCCAGATGCTAATTCAGGGCAACGCGGTTATTTTAATCAGGGTAAGGATTGGAGGTACGAAGATTTCTTTTTTGAGGAGTTCATGCCTTATGTAGAAGAAAAATACCGTGTCAAGAATGAAAAAAGATATCGTGCCGTAGCCGGACTCTCCATGGGAGGGGGTGGTTCGTTTATGTACGCCCTACACCACCCAGAATTGTTTTCGTCTGCTTGTCCGTTAAGCGCCTACGTTGGGCCTTTGACAATCGATGACCTTAAAGAAAGATTGAAGCGTGGTACAACAACATATTCCGAAAAAGAAATCAAGGAATATTTTGCAAAGCACAATGCCCTAAATTTAATTGAAAATTTACCTGTTGAGGATGTTAAATCGGTACGTTGGTATATTGACTGTGGCGATGACGATTTTCTATATGAAGGAAATAGTTTGGTGCATATTGCAATGACAAAAAAAGAAATTCCCCATGAATATCGCGTTCGTGATGGTAGTCATAACTGGACGTATTGGAGAGAAGCACTTCCTGTCGTTTTAGAATTTGTATCAGACACTTTTCATCAACACTAATTCTGTATTTCAACTACAATAAACAAATTTGCACCAAACATATAAAATATGAAAAACTACGGCATTGCCAAGCTATTGACTGTTTTAGGGATTGTTTTTTTTATTTCGATTTCCTGTGAAGACAAACCTAAAAAACCCAAGGAGATTCCTTTGGTCAAAAGGGAAGATTCTGTAATAGGTTTGGAGCGGGCCAAAGAAACCAGACAGAACGTGGCCGCACAAGTGGCCGAGGGGCTAGAACTTTCATTGTGGGCCTCCGATTCATTGGCGCCCGACCCGATAGCCATGTCGATAGATGATTTTGGCAGGGTATACCTTACACGTACCAATCGACAAAAGAACTCCGAATTTGATATACGAGGACATAGGGATTGGATGACCCCTTCCATAGCATTGCAAACGATGGAAGAACGTCGCGCCTTTCTTCGAAGCACCTTCGCTCCCGAAAAGAGCGAGGAAAACGAATGGTTGGCCGATTTGAACAACGACGGTGTTCATGATTGGAAGGATCTTGCCGTGGAAAAAGAAGAAATATGGCGTTTGGAAGATAAAAACGGAAACGGTATTGCCGATGAGTCAACACGTATTTTGAGCGATTTTAATGAAGAAGTCACTGATGTAGCCGGGGCGCTTTTGGTACGAAAGAATGATGTATTTGTTGGCGTGGGTCCTGATATGTGGCGATTGACCGATACGAACGATGATGAGGTATTGGATAGTAAAACATCCATATCCCATGGGTATGCAGTGCATATCGGTTTCGGTGGGCACGGTATGTCAGGGGCGATCGAAGGTCCTGACGGAAAAATTTACTGGGGTATCGGCGACATCGGTTTTAATGGTACCTCACAAGAAGGGGAGAGTCATAAATACCCCAATCAAGGGGTCATCGTAAGGGCGAATCCTGATGGTAGTGATTTTGAAGTTTTTGCTGCTGGTCTGCGTAATACCCACGAATTTGTTTTTGATGCCTATGGTAATATTATCTCTTCCGATAATGATGGTGACCATCGTGGGGAGAGTGAGCGCTTGGTACATATTGTTGAGGGGCATGATGCCGGTTGGAGGTCTAATTGGCAATATGGGAAGTATACCGATCCTAAAAATAACGGGTATAACGTTTGGATGGATGAAAAGTTATTTGTCCCTCATTGGGAGGGCCAGGCAGCCTATATTATTCCTCCCATTCAAAATTTTCATAATGGCCCTACAGGTATGGTTTTCAATCCTGGTACGGCATTGGGCAAAGATTGGCTGAATAAATTCTTTTTGGTAGAATTCGTAGGTACGCCGAGTCGCTCGCATATTTGGTCGTTTGGGTTAAAACCAAAAGGCGCTTCGTTTGAATTGAATGGAGAGCAAGATGTACTCAGTGGGGTGCTTCCTACCGGTATTCGTTTCGGGCCTGATGGCGCGTTGTACCTGGCCGATTGGATCAACGGTTGGGATACAAAGAATTATGGTCGCGTATGGAAGTTGGATGTAGCCGCCAACAAAAATGATTTAGAAGCGGAGCGTGAAGAAACACAGCGCTTGATGACTTTGGATTATGACAAACAGTCCATCGATGAATTGGTCAAATTTTTATCGTACAAAGACATGCGAATTCGCCAAAAAGCACAATTTGAATTGGTCAAAAGAGGAAACAAAGGCTTTGATGCTTTTCAGGAAGTGATTGCAGGTAATTCGAATCAATTTGCACGGATCCACGCAATCTGGGGTATTGGGCAATTGGCAGGAAGGGATAATGGAAAGGCAGCGCCTTTAATGAAATTACTCGATGATGGAGATTTGGAAATTGTTGCCCAAGCTAGTAAGATTTTAGGCGATGTACGGTATGCCGAGGCTGCCCCGAAATTACTTCCGTTGTTAAAGAATGACAATCCGAGAGTTCAATTTTATGCAGCTCAGGCTTTAGGAAGGCTTGCTTACAGAGAAGCGGTTCAGCCCTTGCTCGATATGCTTGCCGAGAATGCTGATGAAGATATCTACATCAGGCATGCGGGAGTTTTGGCACTTTCACGAATAGATGAGATTGAGCCTATTGCTGCATTGGTCCACAGTCCCAACCGAAGTTTAAGAATTGCGGCCGTCTTGGTTCTACGGCGTTTAAAGAGTGCCCGGGTTTCTGATTTTCTTAAAGATAAAGACGAGTATATTGTGACAGAAGCTGCTCGCGCCATTAATGATGATTGGTCAATTGAAGAAGATTTACCGGCTTTGGCATCCGTTTTGACAGAGCAACGGTTTTCGTCTGAGCCTTTGCTTCGACGGGCTATAAATGCTGCTGTTCGAGTCGGGGGAGAAAAAGAATTGGAGACCTTGATCAATTTTGCGAGACGAAGCGATTTGTCGGGAGTTATACGTGGAGAGGCACTTGCGGCTATCGGTACTTGGGCAGAACCTTCTGTGTTAGACCGGGTCGATGGCCGGTATAGGGGCGAAGTCAAAAGAGATGCTGCTCTGGTAAGGCAAGAACTGGAAGGGTTGATCGAGCCTTTCCTGAAAGATAGCGATGAGGATATTTTGGTTGCAACCTCGCAAATGGTAAGCGCTTTGGGTATTCGTTCGTACAACGACCGACTGGCAGCTATTATGGCAAAGAGTAAGTCTCCGAAAGTACGCATGGCCATGTTACAAGCTTTGGGAGAATTGGAGTATGCTAAAATAGCTACGGCCATGCAATCGGGAATGAAAGATCCCGATCCCATGGTACGCACTGTGGCCATTGGTCTAATTACTAAAATGGAGGTGTCTAAGGAAGCCTTGCCAGGTATTGTGAACCCCATTTTTAAAACGGGTTCGATACGTGAGCAACAGAAAGTATTGAGTGTATTAGGGGAACTTTCAAGTACCAAAACCGAAGCGGTACTGGCACAATTGATAGAACAGGCAAATACCGAAAAATTGTCTTCCTCGGTGACTTTAGATTTGATAGAGGCCGTTGAAGCTTCAGGTTCGGAGAAAAACATTGCACAGCTGGACCCCTTAAAAGCCACAGGAAATACGGTCGAGGCTTATCAAGAGACCTTGAATGGCGGAAATTGGCGAGAGGGAAGGGATTTCTTTAATAAAAACTCAACCGGGCAATGTGTGCGATGCCATGCCGTTGGAGGTTTGGGAGGTAAAGTAGGACCTGAGTTGGATAACATTGGGAACGTACTAAGTAGGGAAGAGTTGCTCGAAGCGATAATCAATCCGAGTAAGCGGCTGGCACCCGGTTTTGGTACCGTCACGGTCACCCTAAAAGATGGTCAGGTCGTAACTGGGCTCTTAGAGGAAGAAACGGAAAAGGAACTTATTCTACGAACCACAGATGCCGAACCGATGGAAATTGCCCTTTCACGAATCGGCAAGCGCGAAAACATGCCTTCAGGTATGCCCCCGATGGGCGGCGCATTATCAAAACGCGAAATCAGAAATGTCATCGAATATTTGGCGAGTTTGAAGAAACCGCTACCATAGAAGGAAGGTTTTACTACATTGCCCGTTTTGGGTTAGGCCTTTAAGAAGTCGATAAGCTGCTCATTGACCAGATCCTGGTGCATAGAGTGACCTAGGCCTTCTGTAGCGATAAAGATACTGTTCTTCCAATTGGCGTGTACGGCTTCCGAGGCATGAAATGGGGTAATATTATCCAATTTATCATGGAACAATAATCCTTTTATTGCATTCGTCTTTACAAATTTAGAGGTGGAAAATTCCTGTATGGTAAATCCGAAATGTTCTTGAATGTACTGGTCTAGACCTTCCATAACTGCTTCGTTCAAATTTAAGAGTTTTTGGTAATGGTCCATAATTTCGTGGTTCTCGGAAGGCGAACCAATGGTCACTATTTTTTCTACGGAAGATATCGGATGTTTGTATTGATGATATAAAGTCGTCATCCCTCCAACAGAATGCGCAACTACGTAACTGGGTTTGTATTTTTCGACCATATGATGCAAACATACGGTATACAAGGGTACATGCATTCGTTGTCCTGATGAGTGGCCATGTGCCGGCGCATCAAAAGCAATAATATTGTAATCTTCTTTTTGAAGAAATTCAATGAGGTTACGCCAGCGAAAACTATTACTTTCCCAACCATGCACCAAAAGTACAGTTTCTTTCGTTCCACGCCATAGATAAGATTGCAACTGGTGGTCCGCGACCTTTTCGACAGCCATTCTTGCTCTGTTCAGAAATGCGACCTGCTCTGGTAAAACCCTTCCCTTTCGCACTTTGGAGAAAGTTTGAAATGCTTTTTTAGCGGCGTATTTTTTTGATAGATGTGAGAGGGCATTGAAATATTTGCCATAGATTAGGGGTAAATAGGCCGTAATCAATTTTTTCATAATGAAGAGTAAAGTAACTTTGGAAACCTGTATTTTATTAGGGGTAACCTATTGAACCTGTGCAAAAGTAAGAGTAAATTATAACATGGAAAATCTTTTCCGAAAGAGGAAGTTGGTAAGAAACTGGAGTATTATTTTAATGGTGTGATGTTGGGATTAATCCTTTAGTGGTTTTTTCTTGATCATTCCGCCTTTGATATCGGTGATAACGTTCATTACAATAAAAGCTTTTTTATCGATCTTATCGATTTCTGTACTTAAACGGGCCAATTCAAGACGGGTCATTACCGTGTAAACAATTTCAGTTGATAGGCGCTCAATACCATCTTTGCTGTAGCCTTGTTTTCCTTGATAAATGGTGCATGCCCTTCCCATTTTCTGGGTAAGCATTACCCGTATTTCTTCACTTTTATGCGAGATAATGGTTACTCCTATATATTCTTCTACACCATCAACGACGTAATTAACCGTCTTTGCGGCCACTAAATAGGTTAGAATGGCATATAGCGCGGTTTCTATGGACAATAGATAGGCCCCGGCCGAAAAAATCATTATGTTAATCAGCAGCAAAACATCGCCGATGGTCAAGTGCCATTTTCTGCTGAGGTAGATGGCGAGTACCTCGGTGCCATCTATGACGCTGCCGCCCCGCATTGCCATACCGATACCAAGCCCTAGAAAAAAACCACCAAAAACGGCTATTAAGAGTTTGTCACTGGTTATGATGGGGTAATGCACAAAATGAACCACCACCGCCAAAGAGATGATGGCAAGAATACTTTTGATGGCGAATTTTTTACCAATAGTTTTAGCGCCCAAAACTATAAACGGTAAATTGACCAGTACCAACAAAATACCCAGGGAAATATTCGATTTGACCTGGATCAATAGGGAAACCCCTGTAGCGCCGCCATCTATAAATTGGTTAGGGAGCAAAAAACCTTTAAGGCCAAACCCCGCTGCGAAAACTCCGATAGCAATAAACAATACTTCTTTTATGGCATGGGCAAACTCTACTTGTTCTGAACGTATTTCAGAAACTATCTGTTTTTTGGAAGGTTCTTTTTCTTCCTTGTTCTTTAATTTGTTTTTGGCACGCCGTACCAAAAGATAGTGTAGTAGCGGATTCATGAAATCTAGATTGCTATGGTCAAAATAATTTCTTAAAGTGTGCAAACCTCAAGGTCAGCTTTACTGCAATTTTTTATATCAAGGGAGAACAGCTGAAACCTATTCACGAAATCAGGGACTAATTTTCAGGAGTCACTCAATAATTTATTAAGGAACAATGGGGCATCCTTAAAAGTTTGAAGGTGACGTTTGAGCACTGTTTATGTCGCATTTCGGTTTTGAAAAAAAACTAATCCCAAGCGACCATCATGTACTTGGTTTTGGCTTTGTCCGGTATTTGAACGGCCTCAATGTTAACACTTGATGAATAGCGCAAACTTGAGGGTAATTCGGCCTTGTCAATTGTAAAATACACTTTGCTATCTTTTAAGATAACTAGAATATTATTGGTCGATGTAAGTATTTTTTTTATAGTATGCTTTTCTTTAATATCCTTAAAGGTACTTAGGGTGCCCACCCCTTGTTCTGTGATAAAACGCGGGTCATGGATCCTGACGTTTTCGATAGTTGGAATACTGTCGGAACTTGGAGTAAGGGTCAACAAGAGCTTTCCTCCTTTTTCAAAAACTCTAACCTTTTTTGATCGATTGGCTAAATTCAGAATTAATGTATCCTTTACTATTGAATCATCGGCGTAGATGAGTTCAAGGTCACGCACAAGGCTGGTCTGGTCTAACTTACCAACACTGTTTTTGGTAATTAAAAACGCACTTTTCTCTTCCTTTTGGCAATTAAACAGCAAAAAGGTAACGAAAACTATTATGACCGCGGCTATTCTTTTCATTAACGGGTATACTTTGTTTTTCAATGTTATGGATCAAGATATTTTGCAAATTAACGCATAACTTTTTTTAAGACCCCTAGAACCCCGCGAATAAATGTTGCACTGGTAAGCACTTTTATCACCGGATTTTGGCGCGTGCTTCTTCTGCTGCTGGTTCTGCTACGCGAAGTTGTTGCTTTTTCTTTCTCTTTATCTGCCGCGGCTTCGGCCTTTTCAATTTTTTCGTTTAAAATTTCATAGGCGCTTTCCCGGTCAATGACTTCTCCGTATTTTTTAACAAGCTTCGAGTTGTCAATGACTGCTTTTAGCTCACTATCGGTTAAAACGTCCATACGGCTCATGGGCGCACGAAGCAAGGTAGCGGCTAAAGGTGTCGGTCTTCCTTTTTCATCCAATGCCGAAATCAATGCTTCCCCAATTCCTAAAGATGTGAGTACTTCTTTTGTGTCGTAATAAGGTGATTCGGGGTAGTTCTCAGCTGTCAATTTTATAGCCTTTCGGTCACGGGCCGTAAAGGCCCTCAGTGCATGTTGCACTTTTAGTCCCAATTGAGACAGTACTTCATTGGGTACGTCGGTTGGGTTCTGCGTGACAAAGTAAAGGCCGATTCCTTTAGAGCGTATCAATTTTACTATACTTTCTATTTGCTCCAATAGTGCTTTTGAAGCTTCCTTGAAAATTAAATGGGCTTCATCGATAAACAAAATAAGTTCGGGCCTGTCACTATCCCCTTGTTCGGGGAATGTAGCATAGATTTCAGCGAGCAGACTTAACATAAAAGTAGAAAATAGCTTGGGTCGGTCTTGAATATCGGTCAAGCGAATGATATTGATATAGCCCTTTCCATTTTCATCGATGCGGGTCAGGTCATCGACCTCAAAAGATTTTTCCCCAAAGAAAAGTTCTGCCCCCTGCTGTTCAAGTTCGATAATCTTTCTCAAAATGGTGCCTGTCGAACTGGTAGAAATTCGGCCGTAATTGGACTGAAATTCCTTTTTACCTTCACCTGTAGCATATTGTAGCACTTTTTTGAAATCTTTCAGGTCTAACAAAGGCAACTTGTTATCGTCACAATATTTAAAAACAACGGCAACAATACCTTCTTGGGTGACGGTCAGGTCTAGGATGCGGGAAAGAAGTACGGGGCCGAACTCAGAGACAGTGGCCCTCAATTTGACACCATCTTGTTCGGAAAGCGAGAGTATTTCGACTGGGAAATTCTTTGGTTCAAAGGGAATCCCAATTTTCTGGTGACGTTCGTCTATTTTTGGATGACCCGGACTCGGTTCCGCTATACCACTGAGATCTCCTTTCAGGTCCATAAGTAAAACGGGTATACCCTTATCCGATAAATTTTCGGCAAGTACTTGTAACGTTTTTGTTTTCCCAGTACCGGTGGCACCGGCTATTAGACCGTGTCTGTTCAATGTTTTTAAAGGAATTTTTACAAAAGCATTGGTTACGGCTTCACCATTTTGCATGCCTGCTCCCATGATTATAAAATCTCCTTTTGTAGTGTAACCTTTGTCGATATGTGCAAAGAATTCTTCCTTAGTGCCCATTGCGTGTAATTTTTTGATAAAAATAGGGGAAAATTAAGTAATGAGAAGTATTTACCGGGAATACCAATGTTTTTATGTTAAATGCTTAATCGGCAGAACGTTCATTTTTTAGACATAATCGTGCTACATTGAATTAGAAGGAGAGAATTTAAAATTTGTGCTTTGTGCGACTTATCTTTGCGCCATGGTAACAGATGATGTTTTGACATTGGTAGATAAAGGTGTAATGCTCCCACTGATGGAAGAGTTTTATACTATTCAGGGCGAAGGATTCCATAAAGGTACAGCAGCATATTTTGTGCGTATCGGTGGTTGTGATGTAGGATGTCATTGGTGTGATGTCAAAGAGAGTTGGAATGCAGAAACGCACCCGCCAACTGCGATTGAAAATATCGTTGAAAATGCAGCTAAGTATTCCGATACCATTGTAATTACAGGTGGTGAACCCTTGACATGGGATATGGGGCCTTTGACATCGGCATTAAAAGCAAAGAAACTGAAAATACATATTGAAACATCGGGTGCTTATGCCTTAACGGGTATTTGGGACTGGATTTGCCTTTCCCCGAAAAAGAACAAACTACCCGAAGGTAAAATTTATGAGAAGGCCCATGAACTCAAGGTCATTGTTTATAATAAACACGATTTGATTTTTGCCGAAGAGCAGGCTGCCAAGGTTAACAGTGAATGTATTTTATACTTACAACCCGAATGGAGCGTTCGTGATAAAGTAACACCTTTGATTGTTGATTATGTAATGCAGCACCCCAAATGGAAGGTGTCTTTACAAACCCATAAATATCTGAATATTCCGTAAGTCTGAATTACAGGCGTATAAAAGCAATTTTTTCTGAATTGCAACAAGCGTACCTTAGTACAGAATTGGGTCTTAGAAGGTTGGCTATCTTCCGCCGTTTGTTTGTAAATCGAGAATACATTCAGGGTCGAGGCCCGGTGCAGATGATAAACCTTTTGATACTCTGCTGGTCAACATTTTTTTCATGCCGGCCCCAAATTGTAATTCTGCACGCATCAAACAATTTTCTTCATTACAGTGGTTTTCGGCATCGGGATCTTCATGTTCGTTGACCGGAGTAGTGCCTAAATCGACAAGTCCGAAAAGATGCCCGAATTCGTGATTAAGGGTTGCCGCTTCGATATCTGCTTCCGATATCAAGAAACTCTGTTTGGCCAATTTTTTTACAGTACTTTCATGAATGACCATTGAGGTGTTGCGATAAACGGCACCAAGAGTTACCAAATCTTCATCTTCATCGTCTGATTCTGAAGGGGCATCGGCAAAATAGATATAAATGGCCAAGGTCTTACCATCGTTGTATGCCGTTCTGTTTTCTTTCTCTAAATCGGCAATCTCATTTAGGGAAAGACTATCTTTTTCTGGTGAAGGCAACTCATTGTACATTACTTCGATATTCTCTTTGAACGTATATTCTTTCAGGAATGCTTCAAAGTCGGTAATGGCATCGGCCTTTGGCCTGAAATCTTTTACATAGGCAATCTCTACCAAAAGCTTGTCGAAATTATCGTTGGAAAGAATATCGTTCGCAGACTCGCCAGCTGCTTTAAGGTTTGCGGTTTTATCGACTGCCTTAGGAGTTTCATCTACGGTGTTCGAATCATTTGAGCATCCTATAAAAAATAAGGCACCTAACACCATTAAAAGAATGGAATGCTTTTGTATGTTAAATTTACATCGACCGCCTTTATGTCTGTATTCAGTTTTCATATCTAACTGTTGGCTATTTTTAGGTTACTGCTGAAACAAAGTTTTCAATTGTAACTTGTTCAGATAGTGCAAATAAAGCAAAAATAGTGCCTATTTACCTATTTTAGTCGCTAAACGGGCCAAATAATTGTAATGATTTCCTTTGAATATAAGGTCACAGGCCAAATTATTGGCGTTTGCGGCACTTTCTAGCGTATCGAAATCAAGGTAGAGCCAGTAAAAGGAATTGCTCTTTACGCCCTTATATTTCATGGTAAATAATACTTCACCATAGTAGTTCTCGGGGTCAATTTTCCAATTTTCTTGATTTTCGGGGTCTTCGTCATCAGCGAACATATAAATGATGTCGCTTGAATCAAGTAAAATCTGCCCACCGGGCTTTAAGAGAGATTTTAAATGACTTAAGAACTGGTCCAAAAGTTTCAAATTACCTACTATTCCAATACCGTTCATAAGTAGGAGCAGCGTATCGAATTTCTTATCTTCAAAAGTAGCTATATCGGTATGAAGGGTATTCTTGATGCCCCGAAGTTTACAGGTTTTGATCGCACCCGCCGAGCTGTCGAGTGCAGTTACTGCAATGCCCTTTTGTTGTAAATATAAACTATGGCTACCGGCTCCACAACCAATATCAAGTACTTCGCCTTTGCAAAGTGCTAACGCTTTTTTTTCCACAGGAGGCATAGCCTCAAAACCTCGGAACAGGTAGGGAAGGGGCATCACGTCTTTTTCGTCAAGTGAAGAATAGGTGTAGATATCTTCGGAATACCTTTCGTTCTGATAGTCTAATAAAGCTTTTCCGAAAACATCTTCCATTTAAATTTGTATTTTACGTGTCCTTCCGTGTTTTTTTCTGAAAAAGAGCGCAACAAAAATAACGATTTAAAGGAATAAGGGGCCAAAAGAGACTGTATGGATAAAATAATTAAAAAATTACCGAAAAGGGCGAGAGAAAAGCATGCGGAAAACAAGAAGTTTTTCATGAAGCTCAAAAAGAAACCTCCGAAAAACCTTGATTATGTAATGCAAGAACTTCATGAGAATGAGTTTGAACGAACCGACTGTCTCAATTGTGCCAATTGCTGTAAAACTACCGGGCCATTGTTTACCCGAGCCGATATCGAGCGTATTTCAAAGTACCTGCGATTGAAACCGCAGCAATTTATTGAAAAATTCTTGCGTATCGATGAAGATAGGGATTATGTGTTGCAAGAATTGCCTTGCCCGTTTCTTGATAACGATAACTATTGCGGCATTTATGAAGAGCGTCCCAAGGCATGTCGGGAGTTTCCGCATACGGATCGGAAGAAATTCCACCAAATCAGTAACATCACCCTTAAGAACGTAGCAATTTGTCCGGCAGCTTTTAATATCGTCGAGGAAATGAAAAAAAGAGTGGCGGTGAAGTAGCGCACATGAAAATGGTCAATAAACAATAAACAATTAGCAATAAGGAACAAACAATTACCATTGAATGGGGGCAACTGAAATTCAGGTGCTCAATTCGCTACTTCAGAGGTGGTTAGTAAAGGAGTTCGACGAAAAATGGATTTTTGTATCTTTAAGCATGGAGTCTATTATTTCATATTTTGAGACCATACCTTCTTCACACCGGTCGCTATTGTTAGTTGGAGGAATTACCCTTTTTTGGATTTTAGAGGGTTTTGTACCGCTTTTTAAATTCGATTATAAAAAATGGCGGCATGCCCTGCCCAATTTGTTTTTTACCCTTACTACCGTTATCATTAATTTTTTGTTAGCTTTTTTATTGCTTAAAACCAGTGATTGGACGGTTGTCAACGACTTTGGTATACTGAATTGGTTGCCCTCAATGCCCTTGTGGGCCTATATCGTTCTTGGAGTTTTGCTATTGGATTTTATAGGAGCGTATTTGGCCCACTACATCGAACATAAGGTAAAACCGCTTTGGATGATCCATTTGGTGCACCATACCGATCATAATGTAGATACGACCACTGCCAATCGACACCACCCCTTGGAAAGTATGATTCGGTATGCATTTACACTTTTCGGCGTATTTATTATCGGGGTGCCCATTGGTATCGTGATGCTCTATCAATCCCTTTCGTTAGTAGCAACCCAGTTGGGCCATGCCAATATTCGATTGCCAAAAAAAATCGATGAGGTCTTGAGTTATGTCATCGTATCCCCCGACATGCATAAAGTACATCACCATTATGTGTTGCCTTATACCGATAGCAATTATGGGAATATCTTCTCGATATGGGACCGGCTTTTTGGTACGTTTATGAAGTTAGATCGAGAGGCTATTGTCTATGGTGTAGACACCTTTCCCGATGTCTTGGAAAATGGAAGTATTAAAGGCTTGCTCAAACAGCCTTTTCAAAAATATCGAAAACCGACACAGTGAAAATATATGGTACTCTTAATACTGTTGTTTAGGCTATCGGATGATTGACGACAAATTGCCTTGAAACTAAATTCCAGCCGATGAAAAAACTTTTAAAACCTGCCAGTCTACTATTTAATTTGCTTTCACTCTTGGTTTTCTTTATCATCGGAATGTACTTTGCCGGATGGATGGAAGCAGGGAAAAACCAAGGATTGGCCGGTGGTGCCATCGTTTTCGGTTGGGGTGTTCTTTTTGGGGGAATCGCATTTGTCGCATCGTTTTTTGCAACCTACCGTCTGCCCCATGGTAAAATAAAGACAGGCAATTGGGTGCTTTTTGTAATTCTGCTGCTTGGCTATGGTATTACGCACTATCGTTTTATGCAACGCGATAAACTACAGAAGGAAAGAAACAAGCCTTACAATAAAGAGACCCCTACCAAACCCGCACCGACCAGTGAGCCCACCGCTATGCTTTTTGTTGAGGAGGAGTTCAAAGAAGTGCTGTCTCCGACACACCTAAAACAAGAAACGCAATGGGAAGGAATGGGGTATTTTGCTCCTAATTTTAATGAGTTGTCCGTACTATATTTTTATGGGAATCCGAACCTTAAAAAACCTGAAATTGATATTTCGCCTTATGATAGCCTTACTTTTAAACGCAATACTTACAATCAATTTGAGATTGCTACGGCACCGCCTTGGTTAGTGCCCGATATTATGAAACTTGATTACGATACGCTGTATTTCAAGATTGAAAGTGTTACCGAAGAATTTGTCGAAGTGATTGTGAATTCTCAAAACAATCGAACTGCCTACGTGCGTAAAAGCGATGGAAATGTCGTCTATTGGCCCGATTTTCTACTTGGTGTACACTCCGTGGAATTCCTTCCAGGGTCCAACGAAAAAGTAAGGGCGCGTCCTTTTCAGGCCTCTGGGAGTATCCATACGGAATACCAATTTATGAAGCCGATTAAAATAAAGGGAGACTGGGCCGAAGTATGGTTGCTCGATGCGCAATTTCAAAATATCGGAAAAGGCTGGATACCTTGGAGGCGTGATAATAAACTTTTGGTACGCTTTAATTTGTTCAGCTGATAAGGCTGACGCACTTCTTTTTTCCTCTTAAAAACAACTTTTGTCGAGTTTGCCGGGCGCCGAAGATGAATTCTGCCACTCATGGGCAGCTTTATATTTTTCGAAACAAGAGTTTTGGTGAACAGCGTAAAATACCTAAGGCGAATTCCGTTATATTTATAGGCTTTCAAAAATATAGATGAAAAGAAATTTGGTCAGGTATAGAAATAGTGCGCTTCGTAAGTTCGTAAGACGGCATCAGAAATATGCCCCTATCATCTTCTTTATCGGAGGTTTCATTTTTGATACCTTGACCTTGGGCCGTATCGACCGGTTATACGACCTTGTTGTCTTGTGTTTGTACATGAGTTTGTTGACCATTACACTTTATGGCTATAATTTGGCCGACGATGGTAGCTGGAAAAATACGATGCTGGAACGCTATGAAGAATATTTCCCCCTGGCTATTCAATTTTTCTTTGGCGGACTCTCAAGCGCCTATGTTATTTATTTCTCGAGAAGTGTTTCCCTATCAAAAACAATGTCCTTTTTTGTTATTCTGGTGGTCTTGTTTTTGGCCAATGAGTTTCTGAAACGAAGAATATCGAACAAGTATTTGCAATTTAGCGTGTACTTCTTTATCAGTTTTACTTTTTTCACCTTTATCATACCGGTCTTTATTAAAGAAATGAATACCCGTGTCTTTCTCTTTTCCGGCTTGGCGAGCCTGGTCTGTACCTTGGTTTTGATCAGTATCATTTATGTGCAAAGTTTGAGTACACGAAAAGAAATACACCTCGGCAAGCTAATGGGTATCATAGTATTCATGTATGCCATAATAAACATATTTTACTACTTTAAGCTAATTCCGCCTGTACCTTTGGCTATGGATACGGGTCTGGTAGCCCATAATATCACGATAGAAGACAATACCTATTTTGTCACTTATGAAAGGGATGAATGGTTTGTATTTTGGAGAGGTCATCGAATTGAGTTTATACACAGACCCGATGAAAATGTTTATGTATTCTCTTCCATATTTGCCCCGACGGACTTAAAAAAATCGATGTTTCACCGGTGGACATGGTTTAACCCAGGCACCAGGGAGTGGGAGACCGTCGAAGACATCGGTTACGATATTATGGGGGGTAGGGATAATGGTTTTCGTGGTTATACCTATAAAAACAATGTAAAAGAGGGCCTTTGGAAAGTTCAAGTAATCACTGAGGAAGAGTTGGTATTGGGGGTCATCGATTTTGAAATTATAATGAATCCGGATCTGGAACCCCAAAGAATGATCGAGAAGCGATTCTAAATTGGCTCTTTGGAAATGTTTTGCTTTTTTTGTTAAGGGCTAGGGGAAAGCGGCGAAAATGAACTTCCAAACCGACGAAATCTTAAAAACCACAATGAACAAAATAGATACGATTTCGCTGCAACAAGCAAGAAAGATGGTTTTGTTGTCGCAAAAATTGCCTCCTACAAAGCAAACGGGGAGTGCACTCGCGGCTACCCTATCGGCAATTGAACATTTGGGTTATATTCAAATCGACACTATTTCTGCCATTCAGCGTGCACATCATCATACCCTGTGGAACCGAAACCCGCGTTATAAAACAAACCATCTTGGGCAGCTATTTAAAGAAAAAAAGGTTTTTGAATATTGGTCGCATGCGGCGGCCTATCTCCCTATGCGTGATTATCGCTTTACCTTGCCGCGCAAACACGCTATAGCGAACGGACATCAAAATCACTGGTACAAACGCAACGAATCGCTGATGAAATCGGTGTTACAACGTATTGCTACCGAAGGCCCTTTAATGGCCAAAGATTTTGAATATACGGGCAAGAAAATGGGCGAATGGCAGACCAAGCCGGCCAAGCAAGCTTTGGAATATCTGTTTATGCAAGGCGACCTTATGATTCCGTATCGGGTGAATTTTCATAAAGTATATGATCTGACCGAACGGGTCTTGCCCGAAGGCATAAATACTGAAGTGCCTGGCCCCAAGGAATATGCACGTTTTTTGATTCTGCAATACCTACGTGCCAATGGTTTGGGGCAAGCAAATGAAATGGTGTATCTTCTCAAAAACACCAAGACTACTGTTTTGACGGTTTTACGGGAAATGATGGAACAGCAGGAATTGCTTCAGGTCAACACGGGTGGAAACGTATATTATGCTTTGCCATTGGCACTGGAACTGCTGAACAAGCCCTTGTCGCGAAGCAAACTAAAAATACTCTCCCCATTCGATAACCTACTCATACAACGCAAACGTATGGGGGCTTTGTTCGGTTTTGACTATTTGTTGGAATGTTATACCCCCGAGGCAAAGCGGCAATACGGTTATTTCTCGTTGCCCATTTTATGGGATGGAAAACTAGTGGCGCGAATGGACTGCAAAGCCGATAGAAAAAAGGCCCTCTTACGGATCCATCATTTGGCCCTGGAACCCGGCCTTGTAAAGTTCGATGCCTTTGCCCATGCTTTGGTCAAGGAGCTGCAGGCATTTATGGTATTTAATGGATGCAACGAACTACAATGGACCAAAACAAGCCCGAATAGTTTTAAATCGATATTGGAAAATAGTTATAAAAGAGAGGACTAGTGTATTGGTCAATTTATTGCGCGATAAAAGGAAAGGGATTTGATCGGTTTTGTTTCGATTTAGCGGTATAAAGCTGTATTTTACAGCGATATAAACAAGTTGTAAACAATTATGAAAAAAATACTCTTACTTTCATTAACATTCTTGATTTTCAGTTGTAAATCTGAATTACAAAAAGAAAATAATGATTTAGCTGACCTGAATCTTTATCTTCAGACAAAAGAAGATATTGACACTATCATGATTACTGATATTAGTCAAAATAGGGAAGTTCATAAAATAGCATATAAAGACACTATCAAAATCAATTTTAAAGACAGTCTAAATGATTTATATAATGTTTGTTTCTTTAAAAATGGTAAAATGGTTTCAAGTCCAATGCAGTATAGCCAATTATGGCTTAATGGAAAGAATATTGAGATTAAAGGAAAAATAGATAAACAACTTATAATTGATACCATAATTGGTTCTGACTTATACTACAAAACCAAAACATATCAGACAGGATTTAGGAGCCTCTATAAAACAAATGCAGATAGTTCAGAAATAAATACTTTTCTTTTAAAAAATATTCAGGACAATTTTGACAATCCTTTCTCTTTACATGTAATGTCCACGTATATTTTTAGAAATCAAAATAATAAATTTAAATTAAAAGAACTTCATCAGTTAGTAAGCAAACAAAGTGATTTATTAAAAAATCATAGTTTTTTTAATTATCACGAAGAGCTTGAAAAAAAATTAAGAATTACTGAATTAGACATTGACAATTTTTCTTTTTACAATCTTAAAAATGATATTGTAAAACTAAATTTTGAGAAAGACAAAACATACCTAATCGACCTTTGGTTTGTCAATTGTCCACCTTGCGTTAAAGACCATAAAGCTATTTCTAAAAAATTAGACTATTTAGAAAAAAACAATATTGAATTGATTGGAATATCAAGAGATAAAGAACATTCAAAATGGAAATATTATTTGGAAACCAATCATTATAACTGGGAAAACGTCAGACAAGTAGATTCATCTAAAACAATTACTGAAACATTGGGAATTTCTGCATTTCCAACATATTTATTAATTGAGAATGGTCGTGAAATTAAAATTACATTTAATTCATTTAAGGAAATAGAAAACTATTTAACTGAAAAATAACTGTTTACAACAAAGAACTGAGTTAAAAAACAACTGTTCCCTTGATTAGTTTT
>TARA_R110002049_G_scaffold215606_1_pt1 | contig 58222 bp, 59 predicted proteins | sample TARA_R110002049 | Tara Oceans TARA_R110002049 (sample SAMEA4396941) | marine metagenome | biome: Polar Biome; feature: [SRF] surface water layer (ENVO:00010504); material: water (ENVO:00002006), including particulate matter (ENVO:01000060) such as... | depth 5 m | reverse complement strand
GACATCGTGGAGGTCACCGGTTCGAATCCAGTATCGTCCACTTGTAAGCCCTTAATTCATAACGAGTTAAGGGCTTTATTTTTGGCTACATTTCTGGCTACTTTTTAATGTCTACAAAACTGGCTACAAAAAGGAAAATCTAGGGACCAAAACAGGGAATGCAATTTTTGTATTCTGTGCTGGCTGACAGAAATCAGCAGCAACTACAGTCATCACTAATTTGTGATGGGTGTTGATTGTGGCCGAATTGAGCAGCTTTGATTATGTAGCAGAATCATAATGGTGCTGCTCCTGTTCTATATCTGGTTCTTAAATTTCAACTGGTTTCCCGAATACCAAGTCATCTACATTATTATTCAAAAGGACACCGGCAAGATCAGCAAAAATCCTCATTCAAGGAGATCAAAATGCTGGTTGCCAGACTGTTCCTCATCTCGCCGCTGTGGGTGGCGTACTTCTTCCATGAAACTCACATGGGACCGATGCACGAGGAGATGAGCTTCTCCACGCTCCTGATCATATCTGTGGTCGCCTACCTCGTTCTGTCGTGGTGGGATAGCGGACGGGCACCTCGTTCAGCCATCTCGATTATCATGCGAAATATGGCATTGACATATTGCGTGGTTTGGTCTTTCTTACTCTTATTTGGGGCTGGTTATTTTTTTTGGTACATGATTTCACACGCCACGCTCTGGGTCATATTATTCTGGCAATGGGTTGCTCATACCATCGCCCACCATTTAATTTACCCCTATGCGGACCCGAACTACTGCGACTTACGCAAAGCAGGATGGCATCCGTTTTGGGACACAACTATTTACAATCACGACAGCGAATTGATCAAGGATGGTGGATTTGAGGAGCCGATATACGAAGGCTTTGTGCCGCCTGCTCACTGGCGGTTTCAGTGCCCTGTATGTGGCGCAAGGCAACAAACCAATTTCGGCGTGTGTTGGAATTGCAACTACGGAGAGGACGGAGACGAATCAGCCTACTACGAACGTTGGGGAAATTGACTCGAAACTGTAAACTCTAATTGACTCAAAAACCAATACCATCCCATATTTTCATTCAATAACTGTGGATGGCGCTGGCTCCTCACTGTATATTGATACACGAATACTTCGACAGTTTGTCGAAGCTATCACAATGAAAACTTATAGGAGAATTATTTATCGGCCTTGAAAGGCCAAACTAACAATTTGATACGACGTGCGAACGTCGGTTCTGCTTTCCACAAACGACCAACCTGAGCCGCAAGGTTCTTGAAAACACAAGAAGCAGCACTGGACGGACGCCCCGCTACAGGCGGGGTGTCTCTAGTGCTATTCTTGTGCGCCCTTGGTCGGGTGGTGGGAGTGGCCTAGCATGGCACTCCGTCTTTTTTTGTCATCTCTGACACCCAAAAAAGTTGCCGAGCAGAACAATACAGACACAGCAACTTCTTTAAAAAGGAAACAGAAGATGACGAAATTACACACCCAGCAGAGTAGAGGCCGAGAACAGTTCTTTAAGACGATTATTGTTCTCATGGTGATATTTTTCTTACCTGTCGCATCTGACGAGACACCAGCGTCAGAACAAGATCCCGTTAAATTTACGGTGATCACCCTTGACGCCACAATCAAATCAGTCGATGCGAAAGCTCACACCATTACCGTCCAGAAAAAAGACAAAACATCAGAATTAGATGTCAGTCGCAAAGCAAAAATCACATTGTTCGATAAGGATGCAACACTTGAAGCCCTGAAAGCCGGGCAAGAAGTCACATTAACATTCCACACAGAATTGGAGATCGTGCTAAAGATCGAGGCCAGCAAGAAGCCAGAATTATCCGAGGTATTGAATCTGTCGGAACTCAACACGAGTGAGACAGATATGACTCCGTGGCTGTCATCTGACGGCTTGACCATTTATTGGAGTGCGGGAACATTTCCTTCAGATTGGTGGATCTGGACTGCTTCCCGTAAAGATGCAAGCTCATTGTTCAAAAACAAGAAGCGATTGTTTCGAGGTCATTCACCAGTCGTGAGTCACGACGGGCTAGAGTTAATTTTTAATGCTCCTGACTCTCCTAAATTCTTTGCTACTACAAGGGATTCAACAGAGGATGAGTTTCGAAGGCCAAGAGTGATCGAAGAATTGCGATTTAGCGAGGAAAATCAGTCTGCTCCTCGTTCGCTCTCACATGACGGGTTGAGTCTGTATTTTGATTATTTAGATAAGAAGCATAATCCAAAATTCGAAATTTGGTTCACGACCCGAAAGAATCGTAATTCCGATTGGAAGCCAGCCCAGCCTGTTAAGATATCTACGCAAGATGCATTGAAAGGATTGCAGTTCACTCAGCCCTATCTGACGGACAATCAGTTAGAAATGTACGTGGTCGTAGGAAAGGAGTCTGAAAATCCGAATATACGATTCGGCATCCTCTTAAGGAAAACTCTTGATGAGCCTTTTTCGTCCATTCGATATATCGACCTCAAGGATGACAAAGGCCCGTTTCCGAATTGTTTGACCCCACGCTACGTCCATGCCACGCAGGAACTATTCCTCATCTCAAGACTTCTCTTTCGGTTTGATGATGAAACCAAAAAGAACGGCATAGATTTGTGGGTGGTGAAGGACTTCATTCCTCCCCCAGCACCTTGAATTGAAGCAACGACGTTCTGGCTTCGCACAAACAATATAGTCACTTTCAGTAGACGACCGACTGAAGTGCTTCTGCTGCAACATATCTCACTGACGAATTTTCATCGTCCAGCATCCGTTTCAGAGCAGGCATGGCTTCTTTGGCGATCTCCCCAATTTGTCCGAGAAGCCATACCGTCTGGCAACGAATACCTATATCGTCAGATTCTAAAGCCTTGAGCAGCACCGGCACCAGTTCATCGGCTTTCGATGGGTCGATCATCAGAATGTGCCCCGCTGCCGACACATGACTGAACTCGTCATCGCTTCCAATCCATGTCTCTAAAATTGGAACGGCATCAATCGCTTTCTCGCCGAATGAAGCTACAGGTGTGAGAGCAGCAATCCTCACGATCCGATTGGGATCATCAAGAGCCTTGATCATGGCTGAAAGTGCGAGTTTCGTGTTGCCGTCGAAGTGTTCGAGTATTTTGAGAGCGAGGATGCGAATTTCGAAATCGGGATCTTTGAGAGCTTTGATGAGAGTGGGGACTATATCGTCTCCGAAAGGCTGAAGTGCTTGCTCGGTATCTAACACTCGGTCGGAGTCAGTCCGATGGGCGAAGGTGCGGAATAATTCGAGGATGTTGTTGTTATTCATGCTTTATCTATCCGTGAATTCTGGAAATTCAGTATGATTGTAGTAGGAGCGTCAAATCGGCTGCGTGATTGCATATTCACAGAGGTTGTCTTTTGCTAGTCAGCTTAGAGAAGACGGGCTGTAATGCCCTCTCCGAACGGTCTCAAGTCTTTGTCAATCATTTTTGTGAATGGGCCTTGACCCTGTAGTATAGTACGGGCTGTAAGATGCAATAGAGAAAACCACAGTCACCTTAACTTGGAGGAAGACAATGCAGAGCAAACGTATCATTTGGAGCGGCTTGGGGTTCACGAGCATCCTGTTGTTGATGGGGGTCACCATGGCGGCATCTGGTGGATTCAGCGGCTCGAACGAACGAACCGACTGTCCCGGTAAAGTGACCTGTCCAATCAATGGCGAAGAGGTTTGCAAGAACCAGTGCCCGCTCATCGATGCCAGCCGTACCGACTGCCCCGGCAAGGTCGAATGCCTGCTCACCGGCGAACTGGTCTGTCGTGACCAATGCCCACTGGGAGCAAGTACCGATACAGCAGGATCGGAGAATGAACTTCCGCCTTGTTGCCGTAGCAAGAAGTAGATTCGGCTGCACGACAACAGACCACGAACAAAACGACCTGCTATACCGGCAGGTCGTTTTGCATTTCGCACCGAAAAGAGTGCGCTACGATATCCGACTTTTTTCTTGACTCTGTAGTAAGGTACGAAACATAAGATCATAGGAAGCATGGAGAACGACGTTATGAAATCCCTCACTATAGGACAACTCGCAAAACAAGCCCATGTCGGTGTCGAGACTGTTCGGTTCTACGAGCGGAAAGGACTGCTTGAAGAGCCAGATCGTAGACCCTCTGGCTATCGGCAGTACGACGAAGATGTGGTACGACGGCTGGAATTCATCCGGCGAGCAAAGGAACTCGGTTTCACGTTAAAAGAGGTCAAAGAATTGTTGTCGCTTAAGTTCGATTCATCTACGACGTGTGCCGACGTGAAAGAACGAGCGGAGACCAAGATCGAGGACATCGAAAGCAAAATTCGCACGCTGCAACGTATGAAACGAGATTTGGTCACTTTGACCAAATCGTGTAGTGGAAGCGGGCCAACGGGCGAGTGTCCGATCTTAGAAACCATCGAAACGAATGCAAAGCCACGATGACGGAAAAGAAGCCAACTACAGGTCGGCACAGCGGACTCGCTGTATTGCCTGTCGTGGGGACGGCTTTGCTGCCGAGAGTATCTTGGTTCAACGAGGCCAGTACATCATCACGCACACACCAACGAGGGCAATTGTCGCCCCGACCACGTCCAACTGATCAGGTCGGTCGCCGTCGAAGAACCAACCCCAGAATAGTGCCAGCACGATGAAGAACCCGCCGTAGACGGCATACACTCGTCCAAAGTGCGCAGTCTGGAGTGTGGGAATGATCCCGTAGAGGATTAGGACGACGCCACCGGTCAATCCCCACCACGCAGGCTTCTGCTCCCGTAGTGATTGCCAAATCAACCACCCGCCGCCGATCTCGCACAAACCGGCAAGTATGAAGAGCAGCACTGAGCGAAGGATTGTCATCGTCGTCATTTGGGTTCATTCCAATTTTCGAATCATCGTGCCTGTGATTCGGAGCCGAATCACACTGTCTGTCGCTCCTACAATCATTTTGCCGTCTCCCGTAACGTCTCAATGACATGACAGCAATCGACACTCTCGGTTTCCTTGCAGTTCTCTAGTGACGATTTCAACACCCGCTGGACGTGGCGTAAGTCCTTCAATCGCTGATTGACCTCAACCAGTCTCTCTTCAATAAGTTTCTGCACTTCTTGACAGGACGCTGCTGTGTTTTCGGGTGTGGCCAAAAGAGTCTTCACGTCATCGAGCGTGAAGCCAATCGATTGAGCCGCTCGAATGAATTTCACCTTCCGCAATGACTCTTCGCTGTACAGCCGGTAGTTCCCGTGGCTGCGATCCTCAGGTTCGACCAACCCAATCCGCTCGTAATAACGCATCGTCGTCGTCGGGATACCCGCTGCCTTCGCCAATTGGCTGATTGTGTATTGAATTCCCAAAACTATGTATCCTGTAAGTTTCTTTGTTTCAACCGGTTAAGTTTTGTCCCGAAAAACTTTGCAAAAACAAGCGAGCCGGGCTTGACCTTACACTCAGGTACAAAGTCGATAATAGGTGAAGAACGAGGCTTCGGCAAGTGCGTCTGCCTGTGAACAGTTTGGAAAGGAACTTATTTTCAATGACCACCGATACAACCACCCAACAGCGAGTCCAGTGTCCGTCCTGCGGTAAGAAGGCAAAACGGGTGAGCACTGTCACTTTAGGGGCTCTACTCAATGAGGAGTCTGCTGATTTGTTCAAAACGGATAGTCACGCCTGTTGCGACTCACACGACGAAGGCTGTAAACCAATTGCAGGAGATACCGGCTGGCGATATTGTGATTCACAGGATTGCGAAGTGGTCTACTTCTCTGAGGTAGGCGGCACGACATATAACAAGTCGCAACTGAAAGTTTCGGTCGGCGTCAAGGAAAAGACGGGTGAACGTCCTCTCTGCTACTGCTTCAAACATTCGGTATCGAGCATCAAAGCGGAGCTTCAATCGATTGGAAAGTCCGAGGCTCTCGAAGACATCCGAGCCAAGATGAAAGATCCCGGCTGCCGTTGCGAGACTGAAAATCCATCAGGCTCCTGTTGTTTGGGAAGTATCGGGAAAGGAATCAAGATCGCTCAGGAAGAGTTGGAGATGAACGATACGCTCATTCAAACTCCACCGACTCCTGCCAAGTCATCAGGAAGCAAGGGTGAGAAGATCGCCAAGATCGGAACCATCGTCTCGGCAATCATGGCATCGAGTTGTTGCTGGTTACCACTGGTCCTGTTAGCCGTGGGGGTTTCAGGAGCGGGGATAGCTTCAACTCTGGAAGCCTATCGCCCGATGTTTACGGTAGTCACGTTTGGGTTCCTCGGTGCGGCCTTCTACTTCACGTATCGACCCAAGAAGGTTACGACTGTTGGAGGACATGATTGTTGTGCGACCGATACAACGAGTGGAGAGGATTGTTGTGCCCCAGCAAAGGGGCAGTTCAACATAATCGCAATGAACAAGGTCATGCTGTGGGGTGTAACTGCGATGGCGGTCGTATTCTTGTTGTTTCCGAGTTATGTAGGAGCATTGTTCGGAACTGGCGACACTAACGTCGTGACAAACGACATGAACCAAGCCGTCATCAAGGTGAAAGGTATGACTTGTGAAGGATGTGCAACCACGGTTGCTCAAGCAATCCATCAAGTAGAAGGAGTTGATGCGGTAGAAGTCAATTACGAGGAGCAAGAAGCTATCGTCGGCACGAACACTTCGCAGACGATCCCGAAGCACAAAATTCTTGCCGCTCTGACCAAAGCCGGATACAGCGGAGAATTTGTGGAAGAGAATTCAGTTGCCAAACCATCAGCCAATTCGGTAGAGCCCTCTATTCCAGTTGATGGGAAGGAAAGCGATAAGCAGACGAACATTCCACCGAACGAGCCTTTTCTTCAAACGGTATTGAAAATCGACGGCATGACCTGTGAAGGGTGTGCTACGGGAGTTTCGGAAGCGATCCGCAGCGTTCCCGGTATCACCGACGTTCACGTCGATTTCGAGTCGGGCCGAGCAAACATCCAAAGCCCAGCTTGCTGTACTTTTCCCAAGGACACCGTGCTGTCTGCTGTGGAGAAATCTGGTTTCCATGGAAAAGTGATTGTGGAAGAGACTCCCGTCTCGACATCGAACACCAAATAATAACGCCACTCCGATTTGCAGGATTGGTTCTACCTAACCCGCTTCTTGAAAGGAGCAAAACATGATGAAAATGAATGGATTCGCTGGAATAACTCTTGCCTTCGCTATGATGGCTGCGTTCACGGTAGTAGATGCCGGTGAAGATCAGGATCGCTCATTGACTTCAATGACATACTCCATCGGCATTCAAGGGATGACCTGCAAGACGTGTTCCGCTCACGCCCAAAAAGAACTCGCCGCTGTTCCCGGCGTGGTCAAGTCATCGGTAGATTGGAAGACAGGGCGTGCTTGGGTGACTGTCCAGTTACCCCGGCAGGAAGATGTTCGCACGGCAAAGCCTCGACAGATCAGTACGAAACTTGCCGCTGCCGTTGAGCGGTCCGGTTATAGGCCAACCGTGAATTATCTGTTGATCATCAAGGGAATGACTTGTGAGGCATGTTCACAACACATTCAGGACGCCATTGTGAAAGTGCCCGGCGTGTCCGCAGCATCAGTGAACTACAAGGGAGGGTTTGCCGTAGTCGTTCCGAAAGAAAAAGCGAGGTATCTCACACAGAATCTTGTCGCCGCCGTGGAGAAGGTGGGGTACACGGCGACTGTTCATACGGGACCGTAGCCGTGACGCAAAGCAAGAGAAAAACACTATCATTATTGGCCTTCATCGAGACGGTTACTTACGCAAAAGTGGCTGAACTTCTCTCCGAGCCGGATTTCGTCATCGTTTACTGACACTCACCACAGGTAGAAATAATGAATCACAACTATGATCTGGTCATCCTTGGGTCTGGCTCCACGGCCTTTGCAGCGGCTCTGGTAGCTCAAGAGATGGGATACACCGCCATCATGACGGAAGAACGAACCATTGGTGGAACTTGCGTAAATCGAGGCTGTCTGCCGTCAAAGAACCTGATCGAAGCGGCAAAGCTACTTCACGACGCTCACCATCCTCGCTACCCCGGCCTCAAACCTTGTCGGATGGAACTCGATTTCTCGGCCTTGATCGCTCAAAAGGGAGAAGTCGTTCAGGGCTATCGGGAAAAGAAGTATGAAAGCCTGATTGATGGCCGTATCCATATCGAACAGGGGCACGTTCATTTCGTTGATCCACACACGGTTGAGGTCAATGGAAAGCGTCTCAGGGGGGAAAAGATACTGATCGCTACCGGCTCTCGTCCGATTGTTCCCGACATTAAGGGCTTGGATCAAGTGTCTTATCTGACGAGCGACTTACTGACTGTGGACGAGGAAACCGAATTGATTGACTTACCAAAATCTCTACTGATCGTCGGAGGTGGGTACATTTCTTTGGAACTCGCCCAGATGTTGCACCGCTTCGGGACGGAAGTGACCATTCTTGAACGAAACCCTCAGTTGCTTGCCCATGGATACGAGCCGGAAGTAGGACATTCCATCGGCAATGTATTTTCCGAAGAAGGAATTCAAGTCGTGGTGAATGCGTCGGTCCGCACTGTCCGTCAGGAAGATGATGAGGTTATTGCAACCGTTTTAGTCGGCGGGAAGAAAGTCGATTATCGAGCAGAGAAGCTGTTGGTGGCAACCGGTAGACGCCCCAATACGGATTACATCGGCATTGAGAAGTCCGAAGTGCAGGTAAACACGCATGATGAGATCAGTGTGGACGAATACCTGAGAACAAGCGTTCCACATATCTTCGCTGCCGGTGATGTAATTGGACAACAGAGCGGGAGCCAGATGGCGACTCCTGTGGGAAGTCAGGACGGCGGCATCGCCGCCAGAAATGCTCTTTCCGATGACCTACGGTCTGTTGATCATCGGGTGATCCCCCGCTGTATCTTCACTGATCCACAAGTCGCTGTTGTCGGTATGACGGAAGAGGAAGCGGTTGTTGCAGGCCATCAGTGCTGGTGCAATACGATCCCCATGTCGCTTGTACCTCGTGCCGGGGCCATTAGAGACACAAGGGGCATCATCAAAATGGTGGCCGATGCCAATACGAATGAAGTGCTAGGAGTGTCGATGGTTGCTGCCAATGCGGGGGAAGTCATCCATGAAGCGGCGATGGCGTTGCAGTTTCGTGCGACGATCCACGACTTCATCAACCTGCTCCATGTGTATCCGACGATGGCCGAAGCTCTCAAGATTGTTGCCATTTCGAGATATAAAGATCCCACCAAGCTATCCTGCTGTGCGGAATAGTTTCGTAAACTTCGAGACAACATTCAAATCATTAGAAAATGATCGATATGAAGAAGATAATTCTGTTTTTGGTCACGGCATTTTTTGAGATAGCGGGCTATTTTGCGTTCTGGGCTTGGGGAAGCGTATCAAAAGTTAGCTAAATTGCCTGAGATCATTTTGAAGAAGCCTTTTAGACTTTGTGGTTCACTGACTAATCCATATGAGAATAATGACTCATCAGATCAAAGTGGTCGAGAAATGCGCAACTGTCCCAGTGAAAATCTGTCGGCGGCGATTTTTTTGATCTTCGACCTGTACCAGATTTTCAGCTCGGCGCAGACGAATTTTGAATTCTTCGATTAAAATAAAAGATAGGGGGGTACACAGTGTGTAGTCAGCCTTCCCCACCCCCTTTCCTCCCCACTTTTCGAATCCGAGTTTCTCGATTTCTTTTTTTGCAACATCGGATCGAAAACCGAAGCTGATCCTGATGATTAACCAACTTCGTACCGCCTCAAGACAGACCGCACCTGCACGTGATTCCATGATCGACCACGGCGAGTTTCGTATCCGTCGTCGTTGAGGTGTCTGGCAATGGCTCGTAGTGAAACACCTTTATCTCGAAGTTCCCTCATGATTGGGTAGAGGTCAGTGTAAGCAGTGTCGGCCTCTCTTCTTGCGGCTTCACCTGCCGCTGTTGCTCCCCTTCTACTCGCATCCGTAGTAAGGTTACGACACTCTGGTCTGGACGCTCCAAGTTTACCGCCACGAGCCTTGTAAGCTTTGAGTGCAGCTTTGGTACGCTCACTGATTCGATGGGCTTCGTCCTGTGCAACCGCCGCCAAGATGTGAATAGTTAGATCGTTGGCACTTGGCTGATCGCAGGCAAGGAACTTGACGCCTGCCTCCATGAGACCACTCAAGAAGTGGACGTTGCGAGCCAGCCGGTCGAGCTTGGCGATGACGAGTGTGGCCTTGGATCGACGGGCATGAGAAACTGCCTTCGCTAACTCTGGTCGTTCAGACCACTTACCTGTCTCGACCTCAATGTATGACTTGAGGACTTGTGCCCCATGAGCGTTGGCAAACTGACTGACGGTGGCTTCTTGCCCTTCGAGGCCAAGTCCAGACTTGGCCTGCTTTGTCGTGGACACACGGTAGTAAGGCACGAGCTTCAATGGATATCTCCCAATCTCACTGGGTGGTAAAGAGCCTTCGACGAACGGTCAGGGCTTCTTACCACTGGTTTTATGATGAATGTGGCCTTCTTCAATACTTACCGGTGTCCGAAAGGTGAAGCTCCCATCCTTGAGAGCCCCACCATCCACGGACCTATTCCGGTGAGAAACCGAAGTAGAACCTCGGACTTGCTTGGAACATCACGCTTCCCCGCACGTTGTCACATCGACGACGAACGCCGACAAAGGGAGCCATGAACCCCGTGACTTCAAATTGCTCCTGAAGCTCGGTCGTGTCCCACACTTCGCCGTGCTTGGCTTCAAGATATTCCCGACTTCCTTCAATAGCATTGATCTGTGTCACCATCTCACGGCGAGTTGTTTCTGTTGGATCAGACATTTTTGTTCCTTTAGTTGAGTGTGTTGTTGTTTCCACAGTTGTTTTGCCGGTGTCCTACTTGCTGATCACTGGCATTTTGCTGCACTCCGCTGCCGACGTTTCTCTGCTGCACGCTGATGATGTAGGACGACCTGCTCCCGCCACTCTTCGTTGCCGCCGTACTGCTCAATAGGAACCATGCGGATATATTTGATAGGACAACTGAAGAAGTAAGGACCACTGGACTCTTCCATGTCCTTGTAACCCCATCCAAAATCTCGCTGGTATCTCAACAAGTCGCATTGAATCCAACGCTGTGTGGGACTAGATTCAGTACCATCTTTGTTGAAAGTGCGTTCCCAGACACTCCAAAGGACTCCTGAAAAACTGGCCCCTCGATAGCAATGAGCAAGACAGGTGCTTGTAATGACGAGGCCGTCAGGATTCGTCCGCTCCCACCCCTCGGTTCTTTCCTCGATCAAGCCTCGACGTGTGCTGCCATTTCTGAAAAGCCATCCCATGTGTTTCTCCTGTGAAGAGTTGTGTTGATTTACAACTGGCTTCCCGGTGTCCTGTTTTGGGGTTATCAGTATTCTTCAGCCCTTTCATTGCATTCGACTTCTGCGGTCAAGTAGAATCGTCCACGCCAGATCCCATTACTTGTACAAAAGTCTTTCCAAGCGGATGTCAACATGACTCAGATCGACCCGAAGATTGCCGACTGGCAACAAAACAAACACGTCGTTGGCATGATCGAATTCTCAGCATCCGCATCTGCAGCGGATTGCTTCCCATACTACGCTCTTCCCGCCGAAGCGACGTTTATCGGACTGGCCGAGGCGGATGCACTATGCCTGATGAACGATGGAACGCTTCAGGTGTACGATCACGAAGTTGAGAATCGGGTATTATGCCCAGTTGCCCAAAACCAAACAGTTTTCATCTCTGCGCTCAAAGTGCTCGAAGCGCACTTTGGAAAGTGTGTTGCAGACGAGTCGTATGATGAAGATGAGTCTGCGGCTGTGGCTGTGCGACAGCAGTGTGGTGAGATTGCTGGCGGCGACGACTACGCTGAGTTCTTCTCGATGATGGTGGGGGCGTAGACCATCAAAACAGGAATACAGTGCTGTTTTGATGGTCAACACTTCGTGAATTGCCGGTGTCCAAAATGGGCAATTAGTATTCTTCCGGCAGGAGTAGCGTGGTTGCTGATCGATGGCCGTTACCATCTTCGGCTTCTGTGATGATCCAAATCTTGACGCCTTTCGAAGTCTTGTAAGCCGACAAGATCCTGCTCCCGTCCTTCAAAGATTCGGTGTTGAGTTCATGATCTTCGGCACAGAGATCACCCTGCTCAAGCTGCAAATGGCGTTTGAGAAATTCATTCGGTGACTGGCCACTTTGTTCAAGGGCATCCAATGCACCCGGAGTGGCGACTACTGTTCCTAACTTAAATTTTGGACTGGTTGCTTTGCTATTTTGATTTATCATGCTTTTCCTTTCAGATTGAAGTTGTTCGTCTGGTTTCTTTCCCGGTGTCCTTACCAGTCCTCATCAAAACCATAGAACCCGAAATATTCATCTGCTTGCTCGTAATCTTCGAGTTCCTGCTGGGCCAACATTTCGTCCCACGGTTCGTCGAGTTCTGGAAGCTCCGGAAACTCATCGTCGAATTCAATTGCGGCCAGTTCGTCGAGGATATCGCCGTAGCCGCCGTTCAAATGGTCTTCGGTGAATTGATCGTGATAGTTGTCCATTGTGTTGCTCCTGTGATTGAGTGATTTGTTGTTTGACGGTGAGCTTCCCGGTGTCCTGCTGGCTTAATCCCGGTAGCAGAACTTGGACGGCTTCATCCCTTCCTTGGGCAGACCGGCACCAAAGTACAAACATGGGAACGGAGTCTCCGTTCCTTCTCTCCCGTGGATCATCAGGTGGTCGAGATCAATCACCTGACCTGACGGTCCGTAATTGCAGGTCTCGGCGTCGTAATCGGCGAGATCGTCATCAGGCACAGTGATGTTGTGGCCGTATTTTTCGTTGTCTGCGAGTTCGTCGATGGCGTCCTGAATTGTGTCTGCTTCGACGATCAGAAACAGTGGCCAATAAGATCCCCCGATTTCGACAAGCCATGTCTTGCCAAACCAATCGCCCGGATTGATTACGGGAATGTCTTTCAGTTCGTGGCCGTTGAATATCGCACATGATTTTACCTCGCTCATTTTTTGGACTCCGTTGTGAGTTGGATTGTTATGACAACTCAATTCCCGGTGTCCTACCCGCCGTGCTCGGTACGGAGACGTTGGAGACAGCGGTAGAAACTGGCTCTCGACTTACCCGTAACTTGCCTCCATGCCTTCTCCTGTTCTTGCACGCTGTCGGGATGTTTCTGAATCGCTATTTGCAGAATTCGTAAATCCTTCGTCTTGCTATCGAGTCGCTTTGTAGATTCATTTTTTCTCCCGAGCGTACTCAACTGGCTCTTGATCATTGGTTGCCAATCGATTCCTTCGCCACGTGCATAAAGCAGCTTGCGAAGCGACGGTCCCAGTAATCTCATTGAAAGTTGCCGGTCATCGGCGTTCTCTGCGATGTAATCAATCACCATCCCACAATCTTCGGGTGTCAGTTGATGGAATCCCTTTTGCGAAATGGATCGCATCAGATCAATTACTTCAGCATTAGTAGCTGACAACTCGAAAATGTCACATCTCGAAAGAACAGCTTTGAACGCATCGTTGCGGCGAGGCATCACATTGGCCGCAAAAATGAAACGTGCTGTTGTATCAAATGAAGATGGCAAGCCATCGGGCAGTTGTGAGCTTCCATACGTGACTGTTCGTGGTGAGCCCCACAAGCAACTTCGCAACAACCCCAGATGTGGCATCGACGAATACATGGAATCGCAATCATCGAAAAACAGTGTCTCTTCTCCACGGAACCTGAAGAGAGTCGTGTACAAAGCCAGAGGCGTGATGTGCGAATTGATTAAGATCGGTTCAATGCCTTCTTCATCCAAAATTTGGAGAATCGTCCGGCTTTTCCCAAGTCCACCTTGGGCACCAAAAACGAAGAGAGCATGATTGTGTTTGCGAGCCACAAGCCGCACATGATGCGCCAAAAGTTGTTGTCGCTCTTCAAGAGCGGTTATAGGTTTTTCAAACGTGGGATTTTGGAAAAATGGAATCTGGTCGTTGTTGTCATTAGGATTGTTCATTTTCAAAAGCTCCGTTGCGAAGTTGTTTGTGTCTTGTTACTTCTCTTGCCGGTGTCCTGTTACTACAGCCCCATCGCTTCACGCCCGATGTGCTCACCGTATTCATCGATTCCGAGCACAGTAAAAATGCTGGACTGGATCGATATGGCGGCATCCCAAATATCGTCAGCACTGTGGCTGTCGGTGTTTTGGAACTCTGTGTCGCCCATTCGACGTAGTAGGACGCAGAGGGAGTGCGGCGTGACCGAACAGTGTCCATTCTCGAACACGTTCTGCGGATCACAGATCGCTTCGAGGTAGCTGTCGATTCCTTGGTTCACGCATTGAGCGATTGCGGCCCATTCGAGCGGACAGCGGATCGACATTGTGAATGGGTTGCTGTCTGTAAATTCGATGGCTCGCAACACAGTGAAATAATTCACCGGCACAAGCTGTGAGTTACAGATGTTGTTGAGTTGGATTGTCATGTTTACTTTCGATCAGAAAATTGTTTTCGTCTTACGGACTTGCCGGTGTCCTGTTTCACTATTTCGGAAGGGAGAAAGAGACCAAGCGGATCGCTGTTGATGATCGTTGGGGACTCCGAGGCTTAGCAGTGGCAGTGGAGTGCCATTGCTCGCTGGCCAGCCCAAGACAACGGTTCCGTTCTGCTTGTGGGCGTCAAAGCCGAAGCACCTTAATGATCATGATCAGCGATCCAGCTTGGCTGTCCCGATCAGGACGAATAGCTTGCCGGTGTCCTGAAAGCCGATCACGCCACGATCAGCGGTTCACGTTCTTCGGCGTGCGTCGGACTGAACGTCAGGAGATAGTCCGTGACCTTCGACGCCTGTGTACTTGCCTTGAAAATGAACGAAGGATCGTTTTTGAGAGACTTCAACCAGTTGGAAAGATATGCAGCGTGATTTTCCAATCCTTCTGCCATCGGAATGCCCAGTTCCGAACATACAAAGCATGACGACATTTCAGCGATTAGTTCGCCCATCGCATAAGAGTTTCCTTCTTTACTGCGATTCCAATCGAGTCGGTCAGGATGTTCAGCCCAATGCGCCATTTCATGGAACAAAGTTTCGTAGTAGGCCGCTCTATCAAACTGATGTTTGTGCGGCATCTGGATTTTATCGATTGCAGGATCATAGAAGGCTTTGTTCCCGCCGTGCATGATGCCTGCACCGGTGTTAGCGATTAGCTCATCAGCTTCTCGAAACGACACTTCAGGATCAGTATTGTCAGAGAATCCGACTCGCAGATGATCCAAATGATCGCCTTCAACTTGATCGATATTGAAAACGGTGAACTGCCGCATGACACAAAACTTGTCTTCGATCTCCTCGCCCTTGCGATTGGTTCTCGTCTTCGATATCGGCTTGTAGAGAACGACTTTCGCACCCCATTTGCCCTTGGGGACGGTTGATGGTCTTGCCATGACTTGCCCACCGATGGATTGCCACTGCTTGTAAGTGGCGAAGAATTTACCGTGACTCATATGATCTCTATTGTGCATTCCGAGAAGCAGCACATTGATGCCGTTGTAGGGTTTCTTTGTGACTGCGTTTGTCGGCCTGCCGCAGCATGGATCAGCAGACCACGGCTGTTTCCACGGAACGATTCCTTGTTGTAAAGATTCGATAATCTCGTTTGTAATCTGCTGGCGAAGTTCTGTTTGGCTTGGCATTGCGTCGTCCTTTTTGAGTGGTTTGGTTACGAAGCCGTTGCCGGTGTCCTTTGTGCCGAGGTGGTGGTCTCCTTTTGCGGTAAAGCATATGCCGAACCTGCGTTTGCCGGTGTCCTATTACAAATGTTGTGCGCAGATTGGTTTTCGCATGAGAATCGAGAAGAGGCCGCTTGTCGCAAACACTCAAATGAGAATTTGAACCGATCTGCGACTTGAAGGGGACTCTGAACGGATGAGGTGCCGAGAGGAAATAACTATATTTGTAGTGTCTTACGGCATATCGCAGGTGAAGGCGGCGTTGTGAGTCTCATTTTTCACGAGATCTGCCAAAACGAATGCGTGGAGTGTAAATGACGGTAAGTTCTTGTTTCGCCAATATCGGGCATTGCGATACCTCGGTTTAATGTCGCCCCATGAGGTCGGCATCAAGCTGAGCGGCATTCTGCTTTCAATGCTGGAGTATGTCGAAGGTCGAAAGTGCGCCGATCCGAGGGATACCTACAAACGGTTGATCAGGGTTCAGTCGTCCCCGAGCGCATCGTAGCATGCCAATAATTTGCGCCCAACATCTTCCGTCACTCCGAGAATTCCCACGTCTTCAACGCCGGTGGAGATGGAGAGCAAGGCAGCGAGCAACTTCTTTTCGTCTTCGTCTGGCAACAGTTCATCGCCGAGATATTTTTCATGGTAGGTGATCCATGCGGCGGCGATGCTGCACCAGATGGCGACCTCAACTTCGGGCGAAGCGTCCCGCATGAAGCTGATTTCGAATTGTTCGAGCGACGTGCTGACGTAAGAGCCGATTACTTTGTGAACCGCTTCGATTTGTTGGAGCAGATTTGGTGGCAACGATTCGTTACGAATTGGACCGGGACGAAGTTTCTTCGGATCGACTGGTTCTGGATCAGGTATATTCATTCGGCATCTTCATCCAACTTTTTCAAAGTCCACTGAACCGCATTCCTCTCGATTGGCGCTTTCTTAAGGAAACGGAGATTCTTATTTTTGCCCTACACGAAGGCGGTTTCCGTCAGGGTCGGTGAGTGATACTTCCCGGCACCATGGCTGCTCTGTGACCGCAACTCCAAACTCTTCGGCGATCGCATCCACGTCGTCCACATAAAAGTAAACGAGGGAATTGGGTGTTGCATCCCCCTTGTGTTCGGATAGATGAAGCAGGATGTCTCCACGCCTCAAGAATGCGTAGATGGGGAGGTTCGGGGCGAATTGATGTTCTCCTTCAAGCTCAAAGCCAAGGCGTTCATACCACTGGGCGGTAGCACGGGCATCAGTCACTCGAAAGATTGGAACCAGTTGCTCAGACATGAAGCTGTCCTCTAAAAAGTTCTTTGTACTACTCTTTCTCGGTTGCAGAAAAACCAGCACTTCTGATGGTGTTTATAATATATCATCTCTCGGAAGCTCACAACGGGATGGCGTGGACACGACCGCCCGTTTGCTCTGGGAGTCTACGGTAGCATCTATCACTTCAGGCATCCCGATCACTGAACAAAGTTTCGCCATGGGGGGAGATATTCACTTTCCAGAGCAGCGATAATTTGATTCGTGATTTCCGTGCGAATTTGTTGATTGCGTGACACAAGCCGTCTCCTGATAGAGGTTGAGTTGATCGGCATTACTTAAGGGTGTCAAAAAATTTGGGGGCGTGGAGGTGAATCTCAGCGAGAACTGAGATGGTGGCTGTGATCAGCACAATGCAGGTACTGCTTCACGCTAGCCACGCTTCATCGCCAGCACTTGCAGGAATAGTTGGTTAATTCCGTTGTATGCTTTACCCGTGCTGAGCGAGGTTGCCAGCCCAAATCCATCCACCTACTAATGCCACGGATCGACTCCGAAGACGCTTTCGAGAGAATCTTTTCGGCTGGGAATCTCTGGCGTATTTGCCGATCTGAAGATGCCTATACCGTTTTGAGGAGAGAGGCAGCGGTTGGCGATGATGAACCATTTGCAATGATGGCTCGGAGTTATCTAAAGGATGTTGAATTTCCAGTTAGACCGGAAACCACCGAAGACCGAGAGGCTATTCGATACGTCAATCAAGAGGCATTCGGCGGTGATGCCGAGGCGAAACTTGTGGATGATCTCCGTGATGGAGGCTTCGTTGAAAGTTCACTCGTGGTTGAGAATGAAGGCAAGGTGATCGCCCATATTCTGTTCAGCAGAGTGACGATCACTACAAAATCTGGAACGGTGGATGCCGTGTCGCTCGCACCAATGGCCGTCCTACCGAAGCATCAGCGCAAAGGGATCGGTACAAGGCTACTATGGGCTGGACTGGATGCCTGTCGAAAACGAGGACATAGGATCGTTTTGGTATTGGGACACCCAGACTTCTACCGTGAGTTTGGTTTCTCAGCAAAATTGGCACAACGGCTTGAGTCACCGTTTGGCGGTGGTGAGGCATGGATGGCATTGGAAATTGTGCCGGATGCGACAAAGGGCGTGGAAGGCCGAGTCGAGTTTTCTCCACCGTTTAGTGTTTTCGAATGAATGTTCAACTTGCCATCACTCGGTGGAACTGGAGAGCGATACGGTGTATAGTGAGACATGGCAAAGCGTAAGACTACCAATAATTTGTACGATCCTCGCCACGATGGGCAGGCCATTCGCCTCAGCGACTTGCAGGTCAGCGGCAAGGCGTTCGATCCAGCCCGGACAAACTATTTCACGATCTATCTGATCGAGAGTGGTTCGGGGACGGTGTGGGCTGACGCTTCTCAGTTTGCATTTGGTCCGAGTTCTCTTCTGTTTTTCGTCCCGTATCAACACATCCGCATCATCCCCGACTCGCCGGTTCAAGGGGAGATGATTCAGTTCCATGCCAACTTCCTCTGCGTTGAAACCTTTCATGCCGAGGTTGGGTGTAGTGGCATACTGTTCAACGACCCCTACGGCATCCCTGTCGTTCAACTGGACGAAAAGGTTAAGATCAAGGTGCTAAGCCTGACTGACGATCTGCGGAGGGAACAGACAGAGAAGGGTCTTGCATTCAGCGAGGTAATGCTGGCCCATCTCAAGGTGCTGCTTATTCTTGCCACACGGCTCAAATCCTCGGACGCAGTTCTCTGCGGTCCCACGACACACGATCCTCAACACCCTGTCCTGATCGAACTCAGGGAATTGATTGAGGAAAACTATTGCATACTCCATTCCCCCTCAGATTATGCCAAACTGCTCCACATCACCGCAAAGACGCTCGGCAGAATCGTTCGGGAGAATCTCGGCACTACTCCTACGGAACTGATCCGTGCCCGCATTCTAACCCATACCAAGTGGCAATTACTGCACACCCTGAAGCCGGTGAAGGAGGTTGCAAAGGAGGTCGGGTACAGCGACGAACTCTACTTCAGTCGCCTGTTCAAGAAAGCCACGGGCTATTCCCCCACGTTCTTTCGTGAATTCGAGACGGAAATCCGAGGCGGAAGCAATCTGTCCATGCTTTCGTCCCATGCGCCCATTCTCGATTCCGATGCAGTTGTCGATAATGACTCTCAGACGAAAAAGAAATCGAAACCGACCGGGGCGTGAAAAACTCTCGGTCTTTCCAACGAGAGGAGTATCGGCATGGTGAAGTTGTTTGAACTGGCAGCCCGGATGGACAAAGTGGGCGTGACCGTGACCCGAGTGGGGTTGATCGTGGTGCTGCTGTGGATCGGTGGGTTGAAGGCGTTTCCGTACGAAGCAGATGGGATTGTTCCCTTCGTCGCCAACAGCCCCTTCATGAGTTTCTTCTACGCCGATGGCGACAATTACAAGGCCCATATGAACCCGGAAGGTGTGCTGAACACGGAGAACCGGGCGTGGCACGAAGCAAACCACACCTATGAATTCGCCTATGGTCTTGGAGCGGTGATCGTCTTGTACGGGCTGTTGCTCTGCCTGCACCCGTGGCTTCCACAGGCGGCGACGGTGGGGAGCTTTCTGGTTTTTGTGATGTCGTTCGTCACGTTAACTTTTCTCATCACGACACCCGAGTCTTGGGTGCCCAACCTCGGAGATGCCCAGAACGGGTTCCCCTATCTCAGCGGCAGAGGTCGGCTCGTTATTAAGGATGCTATCATGATGGGAGCGGCGTTGGTCACTATGGCGGATTCTGCGAAGGCGTACCTGCGAAAGCGGGCTTCTTCACAACAATGACAATTTCGAACACCAATATAATTCCGGCATTACCTTTACTGGCGAATAGGAATGGTACAACTCGCTTGCGAAGCCCGAAACATACTCATAATCATCCCGTTCAGAGGATTGAAGGACATGGTTTAACCGACGACAGCGATCAATTCCTATTCGTGGTGGTCGTTTCCTTGGTTTTGTCCATCTTTCTGGATATACTCAATATCTGAGGTTGAGCAGCCTGAACCTGTTGTGTCAGGTGACTCCTTAAAGACTTAATTTTATGAATCGGATTGAAGATGGCAGAAGGTACTATCAAAAAACTGACGGACAAAGGATTTGGGTTTATCGACATGGAGAACGGTGAGGACATGTTCTTTCACCATTCGAACCTCGAAGGGATAAGCTACGACGATCTCCAAGAAGGACAACGAGTGTCTTTCAGTAAGGGACAAGGACCTAAGGGGCCAAGAGCGGAAAACGTCAGAGAGATCTAAGCGCCGAGACATTTCGAAAGATATGAAGCCGACGAATCTCGTCGGCTTTTTTTATTGAACATATCCCCGCCCTGCGAGAGTGAAGAGTCCCCAAGTGTAGTCACAAACCATCACGACAAAAACTATGTGGTTCAATCAGTCGCTGAAGTAGGTCTGTTGGGAATGGGGCGAATCAACCTCTCATTTCCAAGTTGGACTTCAACCCGATGGCGGATGTACTCGTCCGAATGATTGCGTGCGATCTCAATGGCACGTTGCACCAGTGGCTTCAATTCATCTGGATAAGCTGACTCATCCAGATTCAGCGATGGGATGATTTGTTGTCTGATCGAAACGTTGTAATTGTTCACAAAGACTCGCAAGAACGTTTCCCGTTTTCGCACCCAGACATCGTTTAATGCCATGAAATCTTTTCGGGATTCAGGAGTGGCGTATTCAAGGGTGTATTGTGGCACGTTGCCGGTGTACTGAATCTTCATATTCGCCCAATAGAGGGCGGCAACTGCACCGGCGATCTCAACATCGTCATCTCCCTCGACGACGTTGAGAAGAAACTCATTAACTTTACGATGCCCAAAGGATTCCACACATGGGAGGATAAATTGGCGATTGCTGTCAGGATCAACTTCGTGGATAGCAGCACGAAGCATTGTTTCGACGAGGCGTTTTGGCACCGGATAACCTCGAAAGATAGCAGCGACAAACCACTTCTCTATTTGGTCTTTAAGTGCATCTGCAAGCCATCTCCAGTCGGACTCATCGGCACGTTGCAGTTTGCGGTGTCCCGTCTGAATAGCTTCGTCCTGCCTTCCTGATGCGTACTGTCTGGCGAGATTTTCCCATTCTTCCATTACGACTCTCCTATCAACCGCTCACATGCCACAAGCATCACTTTGAGGGATTCTGGATCGGCAAGCCGGTGATCATGTCCGATCTCAATGAGCGTCTCAAGTGGAAGGCCGCTGTTGGTAACCAGTTCCTCGGAATCAGCAAATGGGATCACATCGTCTTGGCGTGAATGTAATAATACCGAGTTTGACTTGAGTTTCTTGGCAGATCCCCAGTTCTTCCATGCAGGGCAAAGTAAGACGAGAGGCGTATATTCACTATTGATATTCATAGCGACTGCGCCTCCACGAGAAGAACCGACTATCACATCTGGCTTGTATTGATCGTATTCAGCTTGAGCAGTGCGAACGGCTTTATCAAAATCGTCATCGTTAAGTGCTGGGTTCAATACCTCGTGACCAGCTTGTTTCAGGTGGGTTGGTTTGACACCACCAACGACGCTATGCCAGCCGTGAAGGAAGAGCACTCTAACCACATTTTCCTCCCAAGAAAATCGCTTCTCTAAAACACCTCTGATAGTTGGCAAGTATAGCAAAAGTTGGTAAGGTTGGGAAAGTCTGGTCTGATTTTGGAACCGGGGAGCGCCGAAGTGGACAAACTATCGAATTACCTCCGAATTTCCGAGGCTGCTGACTATTTGGGTGTATCGCCAAACACACTTCGCAATTGGGTCAATGCTGAAAAGGTTGTAGCTATTCGCCATCCGGTGAACGATTACCGACTCTTCAAGCGAGAAGACCTAGATGCTTTGTTAAAGCAGGTGGAGACGGCGAGTAAGAAATCGCACAAAAAATGAAGCAGACTTGGTGAAGTCGGAAAAGTGGAAGATACAAATAGCAGGGATATACATTGCTAATGGTGATGACGTTGCAGGGATTGAGCATGGCTATTAAAACGAAACCGAACAAGGAAAAGCGGCTCCATACTACGGCTTCATACACATCCAAAATCCTGAAAGCCGGTGCGTTGATAGGGGACACTAAAACGCTGCTTTCCCAATGGGATGCCACCTCTACTGTAACTGAAAATATTGATCGACTTCAGCGTGACAACATCTTTGGTAAGGCATCTCGTTCACGAGTCAAAGATATTCTCCGTATTTTTCGGCAGCGCTACCTTACCGAAGAGCCAGTGAATAAGGCATTGATTACGCTAATTCAAGGAAATTATCCATCCACTGCTTTGGAACGGTTGCTGTATTTTCACACAGCTCGGGCCGACCAGTTACTTCATGATAGCGTCACTAAAATCCTAATTCCGATGTTAGAACAAGGGCTTGTTGATATAAACTCAAATGAATTTCAACGATCCTTGACCAAGTGGGTTGATGAAGGAAAAATGACGGGGCATTGGTCGGAAATCACAATCAACCGAGTTTCACGAAGCCTGCTCGCAGCACTGCGGGATTTTGGTGTTCTTCAGGGCGCTACCAACAAAAAGATCGCTCCTGCTTTTTTGCCTATCGAAGCGTTTGCCTATATCGTGTTCTACCTCAAGCAGCATCAGCCATCTGGAGTGAAGCTGCTTCAATTACCGGACTGGAAACTATTCTTTTTGTCGAGTGAAGGAGTGGAGCGATTCCTGTTTGAAGCGCACCAGCTTGAATTGTTGGAGTACCACGTTGCTGGAAGCGTGACCCGGCTGACATTCCCTGCCGAAACTCTACAGGAGTATGCGAATGTCCTCGCTCAAAGATAGCATCGCTCCTTTGGAGAGCCACCTAAAGTCGATTCCGATGCAGATTGGAGTCTACCAAGACCTCCCCTTCGCAATCATGCGGTATGATCCGACCGATGAATGGGAACTTCGCCGTGAGATCAAGCTACTCGCCACTCGACTCGAAGCAGTTGGAAAAGAGGTCCACATCATCCCGATGTCCGAACTGCTCTGGTCTGCGCTGGAGCAGGTTCATGCTAAGGACGATGAAGAAGGCTTGGATGCCATCATCGCTTTAGAAAAGGACCGGGGTTATGTAGAAGCTCAGCAGCAGGTGACCACTTACTTGTCGAGCAAGGTATGGGTGCCGCTGTGGGATTTGCTCGCAGAACGACTTTCATCTTTCAACCCGGAAAACTCGGTGGTTTTCCTGACTCGTGTGGCAGCAATGTCGCCGGGCATTTTCCACATGTCGATGTTGCTCGACAAAATGCACGGCAAAACCAAGGTGCCCACGATTTTGCTTTATCCCGGCTCTATCGAAGGCACGACTGGATTGCGTTTCATGGACCTGAAAGACCGGGATGCGTTAGGCAACTACCGAGTCAAAATTTACGGCTGAGGCAAAGGTATCCAACATGACGACAATTGGCGAACTGCTGACACGAGACCTCAGCCGTAAGATCGAAGAGATAATTCAGGTCGATCAGGCGGACGAGCAATCCGTCCATGCGGAAATCACCGAATACATCGGCACCGATAGTATCCGTGAGCAGTACCACCATCTTCTCAAGGCCATCGCTGAGGCTCCCGCTGATCCTCACGAAAGTGTCGGGGTGTGGGTATCGGGATTCTTCGGGTCGGGCAAAAGCTCGTTCGCCAAGAACCTCGGCTACGCTCTGCAAAACCGGACAGTTCTCGGTAGCCAGTTTGCCGATCTATTCAAGCAACAACTGGAAGATGATCGCATCAGCGATTTGCTCGATCTCATCAATGCCAAGACTCCCACCGAGGTCATTCTATTTGAAGTGGCAAAAGAGGCGGACACTCGGAAGGTTACGCAGCGTATTGCCGAGTTGATGTACACGGTCCTACTGCGAGAGTTGGACTACGCAGAAGACTTTGACATCGCTGAGTTGGAAATCACTCTGGAAGCTGAAGGACGGTTGGATCAGTTCATTCAGCTTGCTGAAAAAGATGGAAAGGCATGGCGACAGACACGCACCGGAAGCCACAAGATCAACCGGGCAAGTGCGATTCTACATGAACTGGAACCGACGACGTATCCTTCGGCTGACTCATGGGCCAAGTCGTTTCGGAACCAAGAAGCAACGATCACGGTTCGCAAGGTTGTCGAGCGAACCTTTGAACTGTGGGGTAGAAGGCGTCCGGGCAAGGCACTTGTCTTTATCATCGACGAAGTGGGTCAGCATGTGGCTCGTAGCGGCGACAAAATCGAAGACCTGCGAGCCACCATCGAAGAATTCGGCAAGGTCAGCAAGAACTTACTCAAGGCTCGCAAGATTTCGGCTCCCTGCTGGATCGTCGTCACCTCGCAAGAGAAGCTCGATGAAGTCGTGGCTGCCATCGACTCCAAGCGAATTGACTTGGCCAAATTGCAGGATCGATTTCACTACCGTGTTGACCTTGCACCATCTGACATTCGAGAAGTTGCCACCAAGCGTGTTTTGGCCAAGACAGGAGATGCCGAGAAGCCGCTGAAGAAACTCTTCACTGACAATCAAGGGAAGTTGAACGCTGCTCTGCGGTTGGAACGCACAACCCGACGCACTGACATCAATGAAGAAGACTTTGTGAGCTTCTATCCGTATCCGCCGCATTACATTGATCTCTGCATTGGGATCATGTCCGGCATTCGACTGCAACCCGGTGCGCCACGGCATTACGGTGGCAGCAATCGAACGATCATCAAGCAGGCTTACGAGATGTTGGTGTCGGATCGAACAGCGTTCGCCCAAAAGCCAATTGGAGCATTGGTGACGCTGGACAAGGTATTCGAGTTGGTCGAAGGCAACTTATCGAACGAAAAACGCACCGACATCCACCAGATTGCAGAACGATTCAACAGCGATCCTGAAGACCAAGGTTGGGCATTGAAGGTCGCCAAGGCCATCTGCCTGCTGGAATTCATTCGTGACCTGCCCCGCACCGAAGCCAACCTCGCCGCTGTATTGGTTGATGAAGTCGGCAAGGCCACACCGCTCAGCGAAGTTCAAGCAGCGGTGAAGCGACTGAATACCGCTCAGTTCATTCGCAACACCGAGGAAGGCTGGAAGCTTCAGACCGCCCAAGAGAAGAACTGGGAGACAGAACGCAGGGGTTATCTGGAACCGAAGCCCCGTGATCGCAATGAACTGGCACGCACTGCCCTCCAGCAAATCTTCGACGAACCGGAGTTCAAAACTTACCGCTACCAAAATCGCTCGTTCCGCATCGGCATCAGCATGGATGGTACGAGTATTGGTGATGAAGGTGAATTGCCACTAACTCTGTGCGTGTCCGAGGATGCCGACGAACTCACCAAACGGATTGAGGAAATTCGCACCGAGAGCCAACAGAACTCACACCAGTCTGATCTGTATTGGCTGTTTTGCCTGACACCCGAAATTGATGAACTGGTCGGCCAATTGCACGCCTCACGCAAGATGGTGGACAAGTACAACCAACTCAGCGCTCAGCAAAAGATTACACAGGATGAAGCGTCCTGCCTTCAAGATGAAAAGAACTCCAAGAACGGTTTCGAAACTCGTCTGCGAGACAAACTGACAGAGGCAATGGAACGTGGCACAGGGATGTTCCGGGGCGTTCAGAAGGATGCGTCAGCCTTGGGCAAGGGGTTGAGCGAAATCCTCAAGAAGCTCTTCAGTCAGGTCGTGCCAGACTTGTACACGAAGCTACAAATGGGTTCTCGCCCGCTCAAGGGCGATGAAGCCGATCACATTCTCAAAGCTGCCGACCTCAAGGCGCTCCCAAAGGTCTTCTATGAAAGCGAACAGGGACTTGCGGTGGTGGTTAAGGACGGGGCAAAACTCGTCATCAACACCAACGCCGATGTCGCCAAGGAAGTACTGGATTACTTGAAGAGCGAACACAGCTATGGCAACAAAGACAGTCGCATGGGGAAGGCGTTGGAGAAACGCTTCGGCGGCACTCCCTATGGCTGGGAACGTGACATGCTGAGGTTGATTCTTGCCACGCTGTTCCGTGCAGGCGAAATTGAAGTCACTCATCAAGGTAATCGCTTCCACAATTACCAAGACCCGGCCTCACGCACACCATTCACCAATAACCCGGCTTTCCGGTCGTCATTGTTTTCGCCTCGGCAGTCAGTTGGTCTCAAGACGCTCACGCAAGCAGTACAGCAACTCGAAGACTTGATCGGTGAAGAAGTTGACGTTGAAGAGGGAGCCATCGCCACGGCGTTCAAAAAGGTAGCAGCGGATGAACTGGAAAAACTTTACCAGTTAAAGGCCACGGCTGAAGCGCACCGCCTCCCAGTTCTGTCCATGTTGTCCGAGTACCAGCAAACGCTGACGGGCATACAGGCGTCTGCATCGGATGACTGCGTTCGTATTCTCACCGAAAACGGGGAGGACTTTGGAGAGACCAGAGACAAGGTTCGCAACCTGCGTGAGTCACTGGACTCTGAAGCCATCGGGATATTGCGACAGGCTCGCCAAGCAACCGAACAAGTGTGGCACCGCCTTTCTGCCCACAACCCTTCGCCGGAACTCAGCACCACGGTTGAAGAATTGCAATCTTTCTTGGCGTCCGAAGACTTTATCGACTCGTGGGATACCATTACCGATCACACCAAGACGGTGCTGGGTGCGTACAAGACCGCTTACTGCGATCTCTTTGACCGTCGTGCGAAGTCATACGAATCAGCCATTGGTGAAATCCAGAACCGAACGGAATGGACACCACTGGAAGCCAACAACCCCGGTATGGCATTGTCATTGCTGACTCCGCTTCAAGGGCGAGTCGGCACCACGGAAGACAAAGAGGCGGTGCAGGAAGGAAAGTCGCTCGGTAAGGCCAGTCTGACCGAAATGGAGTCGGATCTCGCTGCCGTCGATGGGTTGAAGTCGTCTGTGTTGGTCAAGTTGCAGGAACTTTCGATTGGCAACGACAAGAAAGCCCCGATCCGAAAGGTTCGTGTTTCGGGGTTCTTTAATCGGCCCATTGAGACGCAGGCGGAACTCGACAAAGCCCTCGACCTCATTCGGGATTCACTTCAGAAGTGCATCGACGAAGGTGCCATCATCATTTTGGAATGAACCATGCTCAGTCCTCGACAAATTTTTGAAGACAACATCCGGCCAGCGGACCTGCTGCTAAAGGTCTATCGGCTTTTGGAGCATGATGCGCCCAACACCGAAGAAGGTGTACTTCGCACACTACGAGATTTGGTGAAGGCCGATCACGATGAAGGGGTGATGGTCATATACAACGAAGTCTTTCTAGGGATGATTCGGGAACGGGCTGAAGTCGCCCCAAGACTCATTCGTAAGAGCGCCCTTTGCAATTTACTTCGACAAGCCGTTGTGATCGCCTGCACTGGTTTGGAGACATATCTCCCGGCAGTAATGAATGCGCACTTTGAGGAACTAATCACGATCAAGGGACGATCATTCATCAACATTAAAGATAAGGAACTAGTCGGTCATCTCTCTGCAATCAGATTTGACTTGCCGGATGCCCTTCGGCTTCTTGCTGATCCTGACACGCTGTTTGTCGCAAACAAGGTTCGACTCTACTTGGAAACAAACCTCAGTGGCCGACGAGGGGTCCACGTTGTAGGCGTGATGTTCGGAGTCGAACAACCTTGGGGCGAGATTGGAGCTAGGCTCAGTCGCAAGCCGACAGAACTCGGCAAATTGGTTGAGGATACTGTCAGTCGTCGCAACGACATCGTGCATCGAGCTGACCGGAACAAGACAGACCTAAGTGGCGAACAACAACAAATTGCCCCAGCTTTTGCGATGCAAGCAGTCGATACGATTCGGCATGTCGTGACTTGTTTAGACGACCTGATTCAAAATCAAATGAAACAACTACGAGCGGCGCAACCACAGGGAGCGGAGTGATATGGACCAAGAGATTCGCAACAAGCTCCGCAATGTCGTGACGCAGTGCCGCAAGCTACTGGAAGACTCCATTTCACAGGAGCTTGAGGGGAAGTACACCATCTTTACCAAAGATGAAAAGGTCATTGCCGATTCAAACGCCGAGATGAATAACTTGACGACTGACGAGGATCGGGCGGCACGCAAAGATATTCTCGATCACTTCGCCCACATCAAGGCCCGTGGGTTCAAGCCGAAGGAGGCTCTCGATCAGTTGGTGCGGGAAATTGCCTTCACGCACCTCAATCGACTCTGTGCCTACAAGATGATGGAAGCCCGTAATGTCTATGTAGGAGGGCAGAAGTTTCGTGAAGCAGTGAGTCGGGGTGTGAACTCCAATGGCGTGAAGTTCTATCTAGCCGACCATGAGGAAGATGAACGGCTCTACAACACCGGACATCAGGATGTTGCCTACCGTCATTTCTTGGACTGGCTGGGTGGGGCACTCTCCGACGAAATCGGCGTGCTTTTCAATCCCAACGATCCGGCCAATCGCCTGTACCCTCGACAGAAGACGTTGGATGAAGTTCTCGACCTGCTCAATGGCGGCGGAATCAAGGCCGAGGAAACTGAGTTACGAGAACAATGGCCGCTAATCTGGTCGCAGGACGAAACCATCGGCTGGGTCTACCAGTATTTCACGCCCAAGGAATTGCGAGATAAAGCACGCAAGGAAAGCCAAGCACCCCGCAATTCTTACGAACTGGCCTTCCGAAATCAGTTTTTCACACCCCGCTATGTGGTCGAGTTCCTGACTGACAACACGTTGGGGCGCATCTGGTACGAGATGCGTAAAGGCGAGACGAGGCTCAAGGATCAATGCCGGTACATGGTTCGTCGCCCCACCGAGGTTTTCCTCCAAGATGGCGAGCAGCCTCCAACGGATGCCGCTGACGGGCAGGATGATCTTTCACAGGATGAATTGCTCAAGCTCCCAGTCCACATTCCCCGCCGCCCCAAGAAAGACCCACGGGAACTCAAGATTCTTGACCCGGCCTGTGGTAGTGGCCACTTCCTGCTGTACTGCTTCGACTTGTTGCTGACGATTTACGAGGAATCCTACACAGACCCGGACGTCGGCCCAGCACTCCAGCAGGATTACCTGAAGCTAGACGATCTGCGACGGGATGTTCCCCGGTTGATCCTCGCCCACAACCTGCACGGCATCGACATTGACCTGCGGGCCAGCCAGATTGCAGCGTTGGCCCTTTGGCTGCGTTGCCAGCGAGCATATCAGGATATGGGGCTGAAGAAGGACCGCCCGACGATCACCCGCTCCAACTTCGTCTGTGCGGAACCGATGCCGGGTGAAGAGCAAATGCTCAAAGAGTTTGTCGGACAGCTTGAACCGAAAGTCCTCGGCCAAGTCGTGGAAGTCGTCTTCGATAAAATGAAACTGGCAGGTGAGGCTGGATCGCTGCTCAAGATCGAAGAAGAAATTCGAGATGCGATCCGTGAAGCCAAGCGGCAGTACGAAATCGGTGGCATCTCGATTCAGCGGACTCTGTTCGACAAACCAAGCGAGCCGGTAGTCAAAGTCTTCTCGGTAAAGGAAATCACTGACTCTCAATTCTTCGAGCAAGCAGAAGAAAAAGTTATTGAAGCTCTGCGGTCCTACGCCGAAAAAGCGCAGAATGGCCAGCGTCTGCAACGCAGGCTATTCACGGAGGACGCTGTACGGGGCTTTGCCTTTGTGGATTTGTGCCAAAATCGCTATGACGTGGTGCTTATGAATCCACCGTTCGGTCTCGCACCAGAAAGGGCTTTTGCATACTTAAAGAAGGCATTTCCACTCAGCTACACGGAATTACTTGCAACATTTGTTGAACGATCTCTCCATTTATGTACTGGCATTGGAGGAGCAATTACATCTCGCTCTTTCATGGTCGCCACCCGCCTTCGAAATTGGAGGCACGATATTCTTATTGACAGGATTGTGACTATTGCCGATCTTGGTGCAGCGGTCATGGATGCGGCCCTTGTAGAGTCTGCTGCTTACACCTTTGTTGCCGATCCATTACCTCGCCATCCACTTGTAGCTTTCGATGTCCGTCGTCAAGCCGGACGTGAAGAACAGTTATCCAAAGCGATCAGGATCGACAACGGTGGGGAATCGGTTGCATTCCGCCTACTTCCGAGCGTGTTTAAGCGTTTTCCCAATTACAAGATTCTTTACTCTCTCCCTTCTAAGGTCGCCGACTTGCTTGTGTTACCAAGCAAGTTTGAGCCAACCGTAGGAACGGCCCGACAAGGGATGACTACGTGGGATGATTTTCGGTTCATCCGGCTCCGCTGGGAAGTCGCTCCCGACATGATTGGGCCAAACAACAGGTGGGAGCATCTCGCTAAAGGCGGTGGCTATCAGAGGTATTACGGTAACATTCATCTCGTCGTCGGATGGGATAGCGACGGAAAAGAGATGCGTGAAGCGAACATTCGTGTGAACGGAACTGATGCCCAAGCACGTCAAGCTTCGGACTATTGGCGGCGACCGGGGGCGACATACTCGCTACGCAGCGGGCGTGGCTTTAGCGCACGAGTTCTGCCTTCTGGCTGCCTCTTCACAAGTCAAGGGCCAGTCATCTTCTCAGAATCGAAGGTGAGCAACATAGCCATTTTAGGGTGGGTAAACTCGAAGCTAATCACCAGCCTCATCGAGCTACAGTCAAACGCTGGGAAGTTTATGAGCGGCATCATTAAGACTCTACCGTGGAAAGGCATCGAATGCGATGACCTCCCTCGCCTTGAAGCAGCCACCAATGATCTGATTCAGAATCTTCGATCGCTGGACGCCATTAACGAGACCAGTGCCGTTTACTGCGGCCTGCCCAATTGCACAAGCCTTACTGCTTTGATTCGGAACGTGCGAGGCCAATTTCTTACATTGCAGCAACGAGTTACTGCCATTGACGCCGACTGGGATCGCACAGTGAATGCAGCATACGGAATGACTCAACAAGATGTTCGTCGGCTGCGGGAAATCAACGTGTTCGATGACGACGATGACTCGTCGGATGGGCAACGTGACGACGAAGACACTCCTAGTCTGAGCGACTCGACTATTGCAGGGATGCTTCTTTCGCACTCGGTCGGCATTGTTTTCGGACGATGGGGGCTAAAGTCTTATTCCGAACTCGCAAACGAGCTTGCATCAAAGAGTCCTTACAGTGTTCTTCCGTCGTATCCTCCACAAGCCATTCAGGACACACCCGGCAGTTTGCAAAGTCAAGCCGGTGGACTTCCTCAAGATTCTCAAACGCTTGCCATCCTAGTTGACGACCCGGACCACGCTGATGACATCGTGAGGCGTATTCGAGATGTATGTGATGTCATTTCTGAGGGCCGAGGAGATGCCGTCGAAACAGAGGCGTGCGACATCCTCGGCGTTAAGAAGATTCGAGACTACCTTCGCAAACCCGGAAAAAATGGTTTCTGGGACGATCATGTGACTAGGTACTCGCAGAGCCGCAGAAGCGCCCCGATCTACTGGTTGCTCCAATCCTTGAAGAAGAACTACGCCATCTGGTTGTATTACCACCAGTTGGACAAAGACCTGCTCTTCAAAGCGTTGGTAAATTACGTCGAACCAAAGATTCGATTGGAAACCAGCCGTCTCGAAGCACTTCGCAGCCAGAGTGCCGTCGCTGGCGACTCTGGTAAGGAAGCCAAGCGAATTGCCAAGGAAGCAGAAAAACAGGAAGACTTCCTCTCTGAACTGCGGGACTTCGAGGACAAGCTGCGCCGGGCAGCAAACCTGCATCTCGAACCGGACCTCAACGATGGAGTCGTCCTGAACATCGCCCCGCTCCACGAACTGGTCCCTTGGAAGGTTGCCAAGAAATACTGGAACGAGCTACTCGCAGGCAAATACGAGTGGTCATCCATCGGCAAGCAACTACATCAGAAAGGATTGGTGAAGTAATGCCCAATGGCTCAATTGACCCCGCTTTCGACTATGTGGCGCAGTTCAGTGCCGACAGTGGCAAAGAATGGCCCACGATGGTGGCTGCACAAGCGGATGCTTTTGCGGTGCAGGATTTGCTTCTTAAAACGTTGCGACAGTTTACATCGGACGATGTGGATGTGGTTGTCTTCGGTTCATTGGCTCGCCGTGAGTGGACCAGTGGCAGCGACGTGGACTGGACCATGCTGGTTGACGGTCAAGCTGATACGCAACATCGAGTCGCCGCCAGAGAGATCGAAATGACTCTGGCAGAGATGAATTACAAAGATGTATCACTGAAAGGACCGGGTGCGGAAGGCATCTTCGGAAACATGGCGTTTAGTCATGAAATTGTGCATCACATCGGAGGTCAGGCCGACACGAACCGAAATACCACACAGCGAGTTCTTCTGTTGCTGGAAGCAACGTCGTTGCGTGATTCTGATGACGAACTGGGAGGTTCCTACGCTCGCATTGTTCGTCAGATTCTCAATAGATATCTGATGAGTGATTCAAACTTCCATAGCCAACCCGATGATGAGTCTCGCATTCCCCGATTTCTAATGAACGACGTTGTTCGATACTGGCGGACGATGTGCGTAGACTTTGCTTATAAGGACTGGGATCAAGGAGGAAAGAAATGGGCGATTCGAAACATCAAACTGCGGACTTCAAGGAAGCTGCTCTTCGTCGCTGGTTTATTGATGGTATTCAGCTGCTACAAAAACGAGTCGCTTCTAAGCGATGGAGCGAATTCCGGTGACTACCAAATGAAGCTTCAAAAACACCTGTTAAACTTCGTTCACTCGACGCCGCTCAACATTCTCGTGTGGACGTTACGAGAATTGGGACTGGATGAGCCTTGTAGGGCCTTCTTGTGTATTTACGAAGAGTTTCTTGGCCAGATCAACGATAAGACGGTTCGGGACCATCTTGGTATACTGAGCGAAGAGGACGTCTACACCGATGCCATTTTCCTGAAATGTCGGGAGATCAGCCACCGGCTGCAAGCGACACTGAGAAGTATGTGTTTTGAGATCGACACTCCCTTGCGGGAGTTTACTTGTGAATACGGAGTGTTCTAAGATGAAAATTGGATTTTCAACAGGCAGTATTGCCTTGGACGACGTGCGACGAGGCCTGCGGGTAGCGACACATCAACGTGCCAATGCAGTGGAACTATCGGCACTGCGGGAAGATGAACTCGATCCATTATTGGAGTCACTGGATCGATTGGAGAATGACCTACTGCCGTTCGAATACGTCTCGTTCCACGCACCAAGCAAACGAACTCGCTTCTCTGAATCCGAATTTGTCGAGAAGCTTCGAAAGGTTGCTGACCGAGGTTGGGCGATCATCGTTCATCCTGATGTAATCGAGGACTTCTCGCTTTGGCGGTCGCTTGGGCCAGCGGTCTGCATCGAGAACATGGACAAGCGCAAGGAGATTGGACGGACAGCTGCTCAGTTACGGACGGTTTTCGAGAAGCTTCCCGATGCAACATTTTGTTTTGATATCGGTCACGCACGGCAGGTCGATCCCACGATGCAGGAAGCGGAGACGTTTCTTGAACTGTTTCATGATCGACTGCGACAGGTTCACATGAGTTATGTCAACTCGCAAAGCCGACATGAAAGATTGAATTTTGAGAGCATTCGGGCCTTCCAGCGAGTGGCTCATTGGCTAAGCGAGGCAACTCCGATCATTCTGGAGACGCCTGTGAAATCAAGTGATATCGATGACGAAATCAAGTCCGCTGAGAGTGTCTTTTCAGCTCTCTGGTGCTGCATCTCTTCGAGTTGGCACTTGCCGGATCAAGACGAAAATTTGGATCAGAGGCGGCAGGCAGGCCCTAATTGTGGCCCTGATGTCTCTTCGAAGTAACTAAGGAGTATTGTCAAAGAAATGGCTGTTGTCACTGAACATCTCGTACAACTCATCGCCAAACAGGTTGATGACAAGGGGCTGGTCGTCTGGTACGACCCGGAGAAAGCCTATGACGCAGCGGTAGCGGAACTCACCCTGCCAAACACCACCGTCGCCCATTACGAAGGCAGCTTTCTTCAGTTGCGCAAAGAGATCGACCATCTGCTCAACGACGGACAACCGCCCCGGTTGGTCGTGTACGTCCCTGTCGAGCGTGAGAAGACCTATAGCGCTCTGATTGAACTCGATTGTGCGGGGATAGTCATGCAACCCCGGCAACAACCACCTGCCTGCAACACTCGCCTTTCCGTCTTAGCTCGTAATGCTCTCAAGCCGATTTTGGGCGAGGATCAAGTTGGTGAAATCGAACGACAAGTGGAGTCGGGCAAGTTGTCATTGGCCGATCTGAATTCGTTGGCCGAACAGGGAATTGATATTTCAACCGGCGTGTTAAAACTCATCTTCGACTCGGCCAATCCACAGGAAGTTGCCTTGGCCTTCTTACACAGCGACCAGCACGATGAAGAGGTCGGCAAAAAGGACGCCCAGAAGGAACTGCGCCACCTGCTGCAAATCAGCTTCGACATCGAACTCCCCGCTGCGGATGCCCTGTCGAACTGGCGGTCACAATTGAGTCGGCATGTACTGCTGACCGATTTATTGACCGTCCTCAATAAGCAAGTACCAGTGTCACTCTCGTCGGTTCCAGTGGCCAATAGCAATGGCGGCATTGATGCCTGCATCCGATTGGCTCGCACATGGCGAAACGACCGGGAAGTGCGAGACAGCTACGTCACCGTGGCCAACAAGGTCGAACAAGAACTTAGCCTCGATCAGCTTGAATTTCCCGTGGAACCACTCACAGAGAACGAAACCTTCCCGTGCATTGAACGGGCTTTGCTCATACATGTGGAAAGCGAATTGCTCAAGACGGCGACTTCGGACCTGCTGAAGTTGGCCGAGTATCGCCTCTCAAGATTCTGGGCCGATGTGGTTCCGGCAATTCAGGCTCGATGGGCGCTGATCTCTTCCTCCGCCGAGGTCTTGGTCGAAGCCGACCGTGTGGGCAAGGCATTGAAGAAAGCTCCCACGACAGTTCCGGCTCTGGTCAAAGCGTATGCCGATGATGATGAGCCTTGGTGCTTGCTCGACACCCACCACCGGCACATGGAGAGCCGCAAGTACAACTTTGAGTTTGCCGCAAGCAACGATCATCACGGGCTGGAAAAGCTTATCACCAAAGCGGAGCAGCGATACACCGAAGTCGGTTCCGAGTTGGCCAAACACTTCATCACGCAGTTCTCGAAGGCCAAGCATCCCATCAAAGGATTGCTGAGGCAGCGGGATATCTTCGAGAAGCAGGTGAAGCCACTTCTGGGCGAAGGCAAAGTTGCTTACCTCTGGGTGGACGCTTTGCGGTTTGAGATGGCTCGTGAGCTATGCCGGTTGCTCTCCGACGATTTCAAGCTGGATGTTCAGCCAGCCATTGGCACCATGCCCACAATCACCGAGATCGGCATGGCGGCTCTACTTCCCAAGGCTCACGAGTCGGCCAAGGTTGTCAGCGTAGGGGGAGGGAAGCTCGCACTGGAGATCGACGGAAAGGTCATCAAGGATCGAAAGGACCGAGTGGCATTTTTGAAAGAGCATGCGGGAGTAAAAGTCTTCGATGCCAAGCTGGACGACCTTCTCCCGAAACCTGCCAAGAAGGTCAGAGACGGCATACAGAATGCCGACTTGATTCTGATCACCTCACAAGAAATTGATGAACTAGGCGAGGCAGACAACATGTCACAGGCCCGGCTGCAAATCGACGGTGTACTGAGCCATTTGCGACGGGGAGTTCGAATTCTGGCTGACCAAGGTATTAAGACCATCGTGCTAGTAGCGGATCATGGGCACTTGTTTGCAGACGAGATCGGGGACGACATGAAGATTGAAGCCCCCGGTGGCAAGGCAGAAGACCTGCATCGCCGGGTGTGGGTCGGTGTCGGCGGAATGTCCGAGCCATCGTATTTGCGAACATCTTTGACCTCGCTGGGTGTTGAGAGCGAGTTTGACATAGCGACCCCGTGGACCTTCGCTGTCTTCAAATCCAAGGGAGGCGGACGAGCTTATTTTCACGGCGGTTTATCCCCACAAGAATTGATTGTGCCGGTGGTTGTGTTACATTCGACGGCAAAGCCATCAGTCCAAACTACCGGCATCCAATGGACGTTAACTCCCGGTACGGCTAAACTGACCACAAGGTTTTTCTCGGTGCAGATTGCCGGAAGCCAAAGCGAGTCGAGCCTGTTCGGATTTGAACCACCAAAAATACGGATCGAATTGCGGGCCAGCAAGAAGTGTGTGTCGCTGCCGGTGAGTGCCTCATATGGATTCGAGGATGCGACCGGGGAGGTGAATTTAAAGATTTCTGAAGAGGACAACAAACGAATTGAACCAAATACCGTCACCGTGATGTTGTCGGAAGAGATTTCTCAGAAGACAGTGGGAGTCTACCTGCTAGACGCCACCACGGGTGTAGAACTGGCGGCTCCCCTGACTGTAGATGTCGCCATTTCGATGTGAGGATAAGTCATGCCAGAATTAGACCGAAAAGCGGCATCCGTGTTTGCGGGCAAAGTCGTTCGCAAAGATTTAGTCCGTAAGGTGAAAGTGGGGGCCAACGTCCCGGTTTTCGTCCTTGAATACCTGCTGGGCAAGTATTGCGCAACCGATGATCCCGTTGCCATCGACGCCGGGCTGAAGGTGGTCAATAACACATTATCCTCGAACTTTGTCCGCCCCGATGAGTCCAACAAAGCCCAATCGATTGTGAAAGACAAAGGAAAGCATACCCTCATCGACAAAGTACAGGTGCGGTACGTTTCCGATGACGACAAATACTGGGCCGAACTCAAGAACTTCGGCCATAAGTACGTCCACATTCCCGAACATTTTATGCGGGATTACGACCGTCTGTTGATGGGCGGTATCTGGGCGCAGATTGATCTGAGACACCAGTACGATGAAGAGCAGAAGGGCAAACGCAGTCCCTTCTGGATCGACAGCATCAAACCCATTCAACTTGCCACCTTTGACCTCGAAGAATACCGTGAGTGCCGCAGCCAGTTCACCACGGACGAATGGATCGACCTGTTGCTCCGTACTATAGGTATGGAGCCGTCGTTTTTTGAACGACGAGTGAAGCTGCTTTTTCTAGTACGACTGTTGGGCCTTTGTGAACAAAACTATAACCTTGTCGAACTCGGCCCCCGTGGAACCGGCAAGAGCTACGGTTATCAGGAGCTTTCACCATACACGATTCTCCTCACAGGCCCGACAACGGTGGCCAACCTGTTCTATAACATGGCCAGCGGCAAGATGGGATTGGTAGGAATGTGGGATGCTGTAGCGTTCGATGAAGTAGCTGACCTTCAAAAGATGCCGAAGGAAGTCGTGACTACACTCAAGACCTACTGCGAATCGGGTACGTTTGCCCGTGGCAAAGATTCGCTTTCCGGCATGGCATCGATTTCGATGTTCGGCAACACCAACCAACCTGTGGAGGTTATGGTTCGGTCGTCTCATCTATTCATGCCTATGCCTGACGTGATTCGAGAAGACATGGCTTTTCTCGACCGCATCCACTTCTACATCCCCGGTTGGGAAATCCCAAAGATGCGAGTCGAGTTCTTTACCGACCACTATGGCTTCGTCGTGGATTATTTGGCCGAGGCATTGAGAGAACTTCGAAGGCACAATTTCACAGAGATAATCGACCGGCATTTCGCACTTGGTTCTCATCTGAATGCTCGTGATGTGAAAGCCGTTCGGAAATCGGTGTCAGGGCTGGTCAAGCTGATCTATCCACACGGTGAAGTGACGAAGGATGAGTTGGGAGAACTTCTGGAACTGTCATTGGAAGGCCGTCGCCGGGTAAAGGAACAACTCAAGAAAATGGGGTCATTCGAGTACCATCAGACTTCTTTCTCTTTCATTGACAGCGAGTCTCGTGAGGAACGGTTTGTTGGTGTTCCCGAACAAGGCGGTCGGGACATGATTGCGGCGGACCCGCTGGCCCCCGGCTCTCTCTATACCGCCTCCGTCGATGACCAAGGTAAAGTGGGGCTTTACCGGCTTGAGGTGGGCACATCACCGGGAACAGGCAAACTCAAAATCGCTGGTGGTGTGGAAGGGGCCATGAAGGAATCGCTCCAGCGGGCCTTCGCCTATCTTCAAGGACAGAAAGTGAAAATGGGAATCGCCCAGCAGTTCGATACAACTGATTTTCACGTTGAGGCCATCGACCTGCTCTGCAACAATGTCCCTTGCGAAGCGGGTATCGCTTTAGTCGTCGCAGTCTACTCAGCCGTAAAGAGACAATCTGTTCTAGCGGGTCTGGTGATCCTTGGAGATCTGAGCATTCAAGGGAACATCAAGGCTGTTCGCTCACTAGCTGAACCATTACAGGTTGGAATGGATAACGGGGCACGCCGTGCGTTGGTGCCGCTGGAGAATAAGCGCAACTTCCTTGAAGTGTCAGGTGACATTGTAGAGCGAGTTGATCCAGTATTCTTCTCCGACCCGATGACAGCGGCAATGAAAGCGCTGGGGATAAACTAAGAGCACGCTCTGAGAGGCTTGGAGCTTCATCACATGAAAATCAACATCATCCACATTTCTGATCTGCATCGAGATCCGAATCATCCGATCTCAAACGACGCACTGCTCAATTCGCTCGTGCGGGACATTCACGCCTCAACAAAAGAGAATCCGTCGATTCCGCTACCACATCTCATTGTTGTTAGTGGAGATGTCATTCAGGGCACTGGAAGGGACACTCCAAACCCCAATGAGGTGCTACAGGCGCAGTACGAACAAGCTGAGGAGTTTTTAGGCCGGCTTGCAGACGAACTCGTCGGAGGTGATCGCAATCGAGTCGTGATTGTTCCGGGGAATCACGACATTGATTTTCCGACAATGCACTCGTCACTTGAGCCGGTTGATCATCTCGCCGTTGCGCCACGTCAGCGATGGGAGTTAGCAGAATTGCTCTTCGCCAAAGACTCATTATATCGATGGTCTTGGGCCGACTTCTCCCTTCACAAGATCGATGACCATATTGCGTATGGCAATCGGATTCGTCAGTTCATCACGTTCTACGACCGCTTCTATTCAGGAGCACGCCACTATCCTGAACATCCGCAGGAGCAGTTCGGCATATTTGACTTCCCATCGCTAAACTGCGTAATTGTTGGGTTCAATAGTTGCCACATGAATGACCCTTGGAATAAGCAGGGGGCGATCCACCCTGATGCTTTCGCCAAAGCATGTACCCTGCTTCGTGGACGACAGTACCGGGGCCGTCTTCGACTTGCGGTTTGGCACCACAGTACGAAAGGCGGTCCACAGCAATTTGACTACATGGATACCGACTTTTTGCAGCATCTAATTGCCAACGGCTTTAGTCTCGGCTTGCATGGCCACCAACATAGACCGGAAGTTCTCGACGAACGGTACGCATTTGGTGGAGGGAAAAAGGTCAATGTAGTCAGCGCAAGCACGCTTTGCGGAGGAGAGAAGGCACTCGCAGCGGGAGTTTCCCGAGGCTATAACCGCTTGATCATCGACAATGAGGACTTCTCGTCGCAATTACACCTGCGTCAGATGGCCAACTCAGAGTTCCAAAACCCAATCTGGTGCAAGGGGGCGCTCTACGAGTACGGAAGTATGATATCTTTTCCATTGCAGCCACCAGATGAGCCTGACCCTGCAATGTACACCAACGAGGATCTGCGAGAGGCCGAAGAACACTTGCGGGCATCAAGACATGCTGAAGCGGCTGCTCTTCTTGAACCACTAATCAAGATCAACGAATTGGCAAGTCTATTATTGTTGCAGGCATTTCTTGATGGCGGTGACAACGCAGGCATCGTGCGTTGTTTTGCGAACCCCGTGTCAGTACCGGAATTCGTCGCTGTCGCCGATGCACTCTATGAAGAAGGTGAGTATGACCGCCTGCGTCAACTGCTTAACTCACCATTGTTTGCAAACCACGACGACCCATCCGTCATCCACATACACACGAAGCTGTCGGCGAGGTTATCGCAATGAGTGACCAAATTCGATTTGAAGTTGAAACAGAGCGAGTTTTGGAAATCCTGACAAGGGAAATCTATGATTCTCCCCTCGCTCTACTTCGAGAAAACGTGCAGAACGCCTATGACGCCGTGCTGATGAGATGTGCGAGAGACGGCGTTGACATCGCCACAGGCCGAATTGAAGTTACACTTGATGGCTCCAGACTGCACATCAAAGACAACGGCATCGGCATGATCGAAGATGTGCTGCGGAACAATTTTTGGAAGGCCGGGTCAAGCGGCAAGCGAAACGAATTGGCGTATCAGGCAGGGGTCATTGGCACGTTCGGTATCGGAGCAATGGCCAATTTTGGAATTGCGACGAGGCTCGAACTCGTAACTCGATCTATCGAATCAGATGTGACGCTCACGAGCATTGCTGAACGTGACCGCCTTTCCATTGCAGAAGAGTGCATCAGCCTCGAAAGACTGGAAGACGACCGTGAGCAAGGTACTGAAGTCACAGTCACGCTCGAACCCGGCGTTCAACTCAGTCCTGAACAGGCAAAGCAGTATCTCCTCGCATATGTTAAGTACGTTCCAGTCCAGATCCTCTTAAACGGGGAGTTAATCAGTACACAAGTTCTTGACACGTCCGTTCCATTCCCAACGGAGCAGTTGGTCGATCTGGGTAGTCATTCGGTGAATGATGACTTGTTCGAGGTGGCAATTCGGATCGGAGTGAATCCGCAGGGGATGGTACGTGCGGAGGTAACGAATGTTCGGATGAGCGATTGCGACGTGGCGGGATCGCTGCTTCTATCTCAGGGTGCCGGTGGCATCATGGGGTATCGCAATTTCTTTGGCCTTGCCGCCGCACCAGTGTCAACGGTATTTCAACTCGGTGGAATTGCCAATCTCGCATTTCTGACTCCAACGGCAGGCCGTGAAGCTCTTGGGCGGGACAGCATCGCTCACGTTCAACGTATCCTCACGATGACCGAGGGGGTCATTGCTGAGAACATTGCCAGAACCGAGTTTGCTGACAGAAACACCTGCTTTCACACGTACATCACGAACCACAATCGCTACGATTTGGCAGGAAAGGTGACTGTTGAAGTCCACCCAGAGAAAGACTCTGTGAGTCTTGAACACGTCACAGAATACGGCAAAGGGCGTAACCTTCATTACTACGCTGGCCGAGATGCCTCCCTCATTCAGCAATTCAGTTCGCCAGATATCGCCCTAATTCAAATCAGCCAATCAAATCCACGACGCCAAATCCAGACTCAGTACGTGACGCAAACGCTGAAGATCGAACAAATCCCTGATCATCCCACGGTGACGAAGGAATACAGCCCGCATGAACTCAGTGTTCCAGAAGCCGCATTGTCAATCCGAATCGCAGCCACACTTGGGGACGATTACTTTCTCAATGAAGTTGAGATCCGATTTGTTGACATAACGCATGGGGTACAGTTTCTCGTCGAAGGGAACCAACAGAAAGCGATCCTGCGAATCGCACGACGAGGGGGATCAGTTGTTCCACTTCTCGAATGTTACTCTTCTGCCCCGGAGGTGTTCTCCGATTTTGTGAAGGACTTCGTGAGAAACAATGTCTATCCGCATGTGAAATCACTCGTCCCCTCCAGCACGCAAGGTGGAGCCGATGCCCTTCGGCAAATTCTCAGAAAGAACCGTGAACTCTACAGGTACGAGGACACCGACCTCGGGGCGTTGGAGCCGATTCTGGCTGACTATCTCTCAGGAGAAACCTCACTTGGCGAAGCGATCCGAAAGGCACGAACATCGAAGCGTCCGCAGGAACAAAATGTGAGCAGTGACCAAGTTGGCAATGTCGAGGCGGCGATACCCGATGTGGTGAATTCGCCAGTTGAATCTCCAGAAGGCACGTCAGACACCGAGCCAAGGCCAGCTATCCTTCGAGAAGATATCGACTGCGAGTTCAAAATTCTCACCGCAACGGAAAAACATGATCAACTAAACGGCTTCACGCTATTTCTTGGACTCTCTGACAGGTTGTTCAGGCGAGAGTCAATTTTCTTCAAGTCCCCACATACAACACGAGTAATCTGGGGCGGGCACAGAGTCATCTACATCTTCGATCACCCATCTGGAAGCATCACGCTTTATTACGATATTGAGCTTCGCTCACCATTGGCTGAGCATCAGGCGAGTGGTGGAATGGTTCCCTCAACCACGTTGATATTGAAGAACCGTCTTTTTGTCCCAGTACCGGATGAACTTGTTGGTGAATTCCGAATCACAGAAGGAGCGAAACAGTTCTATGTCAACTTCGATACGATTCCGTAGATGATTTGGCGGTGGGGAACGACGATTGACGGCGGCGCAGGAGTCAACCATGCCCTCTAACCCAAACAGAGACGTGACCATTTACACACGTTGGGTAAGGTTTAGTCATGCTCAACCATGTTCCGACAGGTTTGAGGGACGCAGCGTTCAAAGCATTGGGAGTTGAATAGACCACAGTAAATGAACGGTGGATTACCGGAGACTAATAATGAAACATGAAAATCAGTTTATTCCGGCTATATTGGATCGACAAATCGAATCAGCAGAGGCGGATTTATTGGGGCATCGGCACTTCGACGTTCATCCTAATTCAATTAAGGAGTTACAGAATGAAATTGGACCCAATATCGAAAACCAAGAATGATTACGCCGACATCATCGGTCATATCAGTCTCCCTGAATCGCCAGTGGGAATCGATGCACAATTTACACACGCAATTATCATTGCGTACCTTCAGCAGATTTCAGGGCGGCTTACCGAAATCGAGTCTCAGTTAAAAGAGATACAATCGTCAGACGGAGTGGATCAAGGCTAAGAATACCGAATGAGCTTGTGTCTGGAATGAACGTGGAGGATCTGAAGGAACTGGCTCAGTGGGTTGGACAGATACGACGACAAGGGTGAGCGCTGACATTCACATCGATTACAATATCAACCTCCCGACTCGCTCAAGTACAGAATCCGGTCTGAAACGGAACTCATAGAAGGAGTGTCGTGGGTTGCCAGATTAGTAACGATAATTCGAGAGCAGTTCGGACTTTAGCCCCTCTCATAATTAAAATAGTTGTACGTAACTTTCTGGTCGGCTAAAATCAACTTTCGTCATAAATGCGGCGACTGCCAATCTGGTCATCTTTAAGGGGAGATATTGTGTCACGTTCTGATTTCGGATTCATGTTAGTCGGAGCTTTAGCAATGCTCACGTTGTTTGGTTCGAATGCTACAGCAGACGATGCCAAGGATGAAGCAATCAAGAATGATCGCAAGATGCTGGAAGGGACATGGAGGCTCATCTCCTACGAAATCAATGGTACTAAGATTAACGAAGAGTACATCAAGAACTTTACGGTGGTTAATAGTACTGATGGCACATGGAGTCTTCGCTCAAAGGGCAATGAAGTCATCAAGGGAACGAGCACCATTGATCCAACACAGAAACCCAAAACCATCGTTTTCATACCAAGTAACGGTCATGGCGAGGGTAAGCGGTTCAACGGAATATACATACTTGGAGAGAAAACTCGAAAGTTGTGTTTTAGGGGCAAGCTCATAATTTATTGCAAAGAAAAAGTCTAAGAAATGAATGACAATGAGCCAAAATCTAAACTCTCTGCAAAGGCCAGCCTCCCCTCACTTAAGAATATCATTGGTATATATCCATGTATCCTCTTAATAGTGTTTGGCGTCTTGTATTACCTCGAAAGATCTTCTAACAATATCGTCAAACCAAAATGGTATCAAGATTTGAAGCTGTCGATTCCCGGCGTGGCAGAATATGATCAACGCAAGAGAATGGAAGGAATGATTAGATCATTGGAATTATCGGGAATCGTTTCTACAACTTCCTCAAATGCTGAACCACCTGAGTACGGTTCTCAAGATGTGGGTAAAGATATTTGGGGAACTCCCTTTCGATGTGAAATGACCAACAATCTACTCTCAATCAGGTCAGCAGGTCCAGACAAAAAGCATTACACACTGGATGATCGGGTTTATCGAAACTAAATCCAAAAGAAAAAAGCCCAACCTGATGGCATGCTCCCCATTTGTTATTCCGAGATTTCCCATATTAAGCAATACTTTGACCTTGCCCCCAACCTTGTACCGGTTGGAATGTTTGAGATCCAAGGTAAATTCATCTTTACAGATGTGTTCTTCGGCAAGAAAAAAGTGGTCGATTACTGAAAGGATTCAAAGGGCTGTATGCACTTGCTTCAAATTAACAGCTAAAGTCTAAGCTTGCTATTGATGATCACCATGATTTTGAAATTGAACAGTTCTGCTCATCTCCACTCCTCAGAAGCCGATCTTCTTCCAGTCCACAGTAAACCCTTCATCCACGGACACAATTTCCTCTGATCCGAGATGATCCAAATAGCCGTTTTGGGTGGCTCTGAGGAATCCATCTATTGTCAGGTAATAGACTGAATTTGTCGTGGTGACTGTGATTGTTGGTTCTTTCATTATTCTGTCTGGATGCTATTAAGATTCTTCAGTTGCTTCCTTGGATGCTCGAACTCCCTGACTAATTCTTCACAGTCATACTCAACGTCAGTGGACAGCCCCAATAATTCAGCAGCGATGCGTTGAGGCCAGAAATCAGACCTCTCGAAGATCGGCTCCAGCAAATCGACCGCCATTTCCTCATGGGCGTCGTAAAGCATGTCGCTTAGGGCACCTGAAGCCGTGTGAATTGCCACATCGTTAAGATTCACAGCGACAAATCTCAGCAACCGCTGTTTGATCGTCACGTGTCGCTGTGGTTGGTCGTCATCCCCTACATATTGCTCAAGCTCTCTCAAGAACACTTGTTGATCCGGCGATAGTTCCTGATCATCATCCGATCCACGAGTCGTTTCACTCAGATCTCCAGTGAGTTGTAGATCTATTTGAGTAACTCTTTTTGGCCACTCTCCAGTCCAAACCGAAGCCAGTGGGTCACGGTCAGTGCAATTACACGAGATTTTCTGACTACCGCAAATTGAACAGCGTTGAACATCACATCCGTTTTTATGTGGCTTGCCCACAGCGGCTCCACAATCTGGGCATTTTTCTTTTTTGTCCATTTTGATTCCTTTCGAGTTCAATCCAAAAATCTGTATTGTCGGGACATACAACACTTTAGTTACGTCCCCGTGCAGTTACACAGAAACCGTCTGCACTTCGGCTCCCAGCGATTCGGCTGTATCCAAAATGAGACCTACAGCTTCACAAGTTCGATCCAACACCTCACCACACTTCTTGAGAGCTTTCTCGTTGTCGGTCCCGGCATATTGCTGGATGTACTTCCAGCAGCCGCCAAGGTCTGCATCGTGCTCAAAACCAAGTAGCGTGAGCATCACAGCACCGCCAAGTTCGGCAACGATCTCCCGGTTGATCTTGCTTCCCTTCAATTTCCCATTTCGGTCGTCTGCCGCATGGACAAGTTCATGGCACCACGTCGAAAGATCCTCGACACAAAGAGCGATTCCTTTTCCGTGCCGATATTGTCCGAGATAGCGTGTTCCTTCCCCATTGAACGCCTCGACTGACAACTCCCATTCAGTGGCAACTTCTCGGAGTGGAAGGTTGTGAAGCCATTCCTGAATACTGTCACTGCTTACCGGGAGTGGGTCGCCCTCAGTTTGTTCGACGCCAAACACTGGCGTTCCCTTGAATCCATAAACTGCAACTCGCTTTTTTTCAGACTCTTCCTCGACGATAGTTCTTGCCAATGGAGAAAGAATGCGAAAGGACTTCTCACCTTTCTTAACTTGTCTTCCAACCTTTTCCCACTGGCGAAATCCTCGGGCATCAGAGCAACCATTGATCGCAACGATTAGCTGGTTGCGCCACGTCCATTTTCGACATGGCGAACCGTCCTTTCGATTGATAAATACGCTCGCTATTGGCATGGGGAGTCCATTCGGTTCTGCAAACGCTTGGAGGATTTGTTGTGCGGCATCTTCTGCCTTGTTTTTCATCAGCATGACTACATCCTTGTATGTCTGCGCAGCCTTCCACGCAGTTGTGATATTGGGGATCATGCCAGCACAGTATATGGGGCTGGCAGGCGGCTCGCCTTGCTTCCGAATAAGGCAAGCTGACGCTCATAGCGGAGCGTCCAGTAAGAGAGATGTAGTTTTGCTGTAGTCAAAAGTATTTTTGCATGTGCGGATTAAATATTAGCAGATTTATTCTTTTACGTCAAAAAGATTTTCAACCTTCCGAAAAGTTGGCGGTCTATCTACATTTTCTTCCCAAAGCCCGAGCGATCTCCGAAATCCTGATTAGGTTCGGCTTCAGATCATGATCGTCAGCAAGATGATCTGGCGATTCACCTTGCCAAATCTGATGACATTGACGGCAGACAAGAGAAACGGCTACGGGATTGAAGAAACCCCATTGGTAAGTCCAGTGGTGGGTGTCGGAACCGGGGCTCCCGCAAATTGCACACTTTCCTTCATCACGCTTAAAAACAAACCAACGTAATTTTTGCCAACGTACCGATTCCAGAAGATGCTTATGTTTCATGGAATTATTTATGCGTGGATTGGCGAATTCTCCAACATAGCAAAGTAAGAGGGTGAATTGAGTTCTGGAGTAAGTCTTCGCACTCACTCGGCATTAAGTATAGGTTGAGACAGTCTAATTCAGAGTTGTGCTGTCCGCCGGCCCGCACAACAGTTCGCACCTGCTCGGGATCGGTCAAACATTGCAGCGCAGCATAAGCGCACCTGCAATTCACACTGAAAAATAAGGGGTTTCGGAGATGCAGCGAAAGTGTGGACTAATAACACAGAATTTGCATTGGGCGACATCCATCATTGCCCATCTATCTTAATATTAACCATCCTTGCCATAATGCACTTCAAATCAATAAATCATCATCATTATTGTGTTTGAAAATATAATCGTAATAGATTTTTGGTCCAAAACTTTTGGACCAAATAAATGTGATGTGTGAAATCTTATTGAAGCTGCACCTTCCCTGTTCCCACTTCAAAATTTGGTAAGTTTTATAGTTTGATTATGGTGGTTTGATGGTTTTTGGTCATGGTGGCGGTCTTTGACTGTCAATATCTGCAATGCTTCCCAAATTTGAAAACGATACTACGTCATAACCATTAAGTACCTGTTGTTTTTCTTGTTCTTTATAGTACAGCAGATATGTGATAGTGAGATAATCAGGATAAGAATAATTTCTCTCCCCCACTTCATTTTCTGGTTTAATCCATTGCCCTTTGCATTGCCCTTTTTCAGCACCCGGTACATAGTAATATCTGTCATCATCGACACATATAATACCGGATCTTTTCAGGACTGACCGGGCAGCAGTGTAAGTGTCACTATGCCAAACAGGAAGTTTCCCTTCTGCGGCGAGTTCCTCCCACCAGCCTTGTATACTGTCCCTCGGACAATCACCATTTTCCTTGCTGACTGTTTCAATGATTGCTGTCAGCAATACTTGTAAATATCGATCAACTTTAGTTGCTCTGCTTCCCACATAACCAATTGACGTTTTACAAAATTTGTGTTGCTTTGATTTCCACAACAAAATATTTGCATCAAGAATTGGTCTTTGTTTTTTGTTACCACCACATTTTTTTGGATCAAAAGTTCTCGCTGCATATGGAGCAATTCTTTTGTACCTGTCGATTCTTTTACTCAAGCCATCTGACCACTCGCCATTGTAGATGTGGTGCTTGTGATCCTCAACGAGCAATTCATCTGCTGTAAGTGGGCGTTTCGCCAATCGATTGCAATAACAGGCGAACAATTGATTTTTTTGCCAAGCATCAGGAATGCTTCTGATTTCAGCAAGTGATTTGGAAGAAATCTTTGTTTTAAATCCCGAAGGCAAATCAATTATGTTGGCAGCAAAGGCTGCCAACATTTCACAGGCGTCAGCCTGTGAACGAGATTCAATAGGCTCAACAACTTCCACATCTGGTGTATTTTCACAAGCTTTTTTTAGTTCTTCTTCTAATGTTTTTACACAACAATGTTCTCCACGTTGTAACCATTCGTAAAAAGCCCATAAGCTATATGATTGAATGTATTTTCTTTGCCCTTCATTTGAACCGGGCAATCTGTCAATTGTGTATCGTTCAACCTTTTCAAGTATGCCAGTATCAACAATGGTGATTTTGTCGAGTCGCATTGGCAGAAATACTTGTGGTGAGTTATGCGGGAATATTTCTCTTGAGCCAACAGAACTGGTTTTCAATCGATTGTGTACCTGCTCTCCAAGCTCTTTTGCTTTTTGAGCTTTGAGCGGTTTTGTCAGTCGATCAAAACCAAATAATTTGGTGCTGCCATTTTTTGGGTTTATTTCAGCCAGCCAGAGCAGTTCATTGAATTCAGTTGTAAGGATCTTATATGAATCAAGCACTGCTTTGATGTGATCAGCAGTCTTGACTGTACCATCATGTCTATCAAGATCATTTGTTACACAGGCAATGTGTGATTCCCCAACACCACGAACAATTCCACGATGTTTGCCGGTTAAATGCTCACGCAATGCTGCCCATTTATATTTTGATTTATGGGGTTTGTCCCAATATCTAGGACCGGGAAAAATTTTGGCTTGTCCTGTTTCCTCGTCAATTTCAGATGAGAAATCATAGCCAAGAAATTTATGGCCACATCCAGCAAAGAAAAACTCATCCTGAAATATCTCAGTGATTTGTGATTCTGTTTTTCTTTCAGATTGGTGTTTTGTTTTTGTGTTTGTTTCACTATAATACATTATCACTATTTTATATTTATTGGGTGAGTTCTTTCCGGGGCTCACCCAATTTTTTTACCTTGTTTTAACGTTAAAAATTATACATGTATTATAGTGTATCAGCACAATTTTTGCCAAAATATTTCTACCTCTCACCTCTTTCTATTGCTCTTCCCAAAATGGTTTTTTCTTTGCTTTACAACAAAGAAATAAAACAGCTAGAACCAGCTAAAAAGCACACTTAATAATGACAAAATACAAATCTTTGCTGTACAACAAAGATTTGTATTTGTGCTTAATAACAACCAAAAAATTTGTGTCCAAAAATTAAAGGTCCAGTATTATTTCTCATAAAATTCAGCATAAGATATCTGCTTACTTATACAGTGCGATATGTGAAGCACTATTTGGGCATTAAGAATTGTTGCCAGATCTCAATATCACCAATTTCGACCGGAGTATTTAAGTGTGCATATTCTCGGGCAGCATCCATTACAATATTAACAACGTCTTCTTTGCGCCTGTTGTTGACATAACAGATGAGAACAAATGCAGGGAGTACACCATACCGATTTTGGAAGGCAAGAATTTGTGTTAATACAAATTTATTAACCCCTAATTTTGAGACTCTGTCTAGTGTGTCTAAATGATGAACTATGTTGATGTCAAAATCATGATTTCCCTCCGACGTTTGTTCTCCAATTGCAACGCTAACGATGTATCTCGTGTGCTCATGCTCATAAGCACTTGAAATCATCATTCCCACAGACTTTTCCAAATCAGTTTTCATGTTCTATTTCCTCCAATTCAAAAATAAGTTAATCACACAAACGCTCTTCACGATCCAATCCGTAATACAAATTTTGTACTGGCGATCTTTCCTGATCGCCTCTTCATGACACTATTAACAGGCACAGAGATTAGTGGGATGCCTTACGTCCTCTGCCGAATCTTGTGAGTTAGCCTCGACATTTGCCTTGATGATCGGAGCCCCTGCTGATCCCGGAATAATGTCTGGCCCAAAAATGACGACCGTTACATCGAGATACGCCGTCGTCTTTTCACCGTGGCGACGGAATCGAACGTAGTCGTGGAGAAACCGAATATTTCCGTGAACGCAGCAATTTTTCCACCATCGGTAGTCCTTGTAAGCACTCGGAAGCAGCATTACAGTCGTTGCACCATTCCTACTTTCTTCAAACGCCTTATTGACCCAATCTCCAATTTCGTGTTTGCTGAAAGGCGGATTGCACCAAATTGTTTGCCCTGCCCAGCTTTGTTTCAGTCCATCCGTTTCGGGAGTGAAGAATGTTTCGCATTTGGCGTTTTCTGGTAAAGCAGCAGCGTCCAGAGTGAAATGAAATTCCTGATCGAGATGATTAAACAACCATTGCGGTGTCTCATATTCGGGAGTGGAAACATCGTTGTTCTGCTTTCGAATCCGACTGGCGTACCACTTGGCATGATCGGCTCCTTTCTTGAGCACCGACTTTTGCTCGTCGGGATCGCATTTCGACAACGTTGATGCCGCAGAAATTGAAAGTTCTTTCTTGTCCATCGCTTCCACGAGTTCTGGGATGCCCTTTTCGATAACCTTCTTGGCATGGGCGTAACCATCCTTGCCACCAAGATCGGCACGCTTTGCAGCTTCATCGACAGTCAGTTCATCATCGATATTGCGAACTTGCTTTGATCGGCGATCCCCGCCGTGTTTGAAACCACGAAGAGCATCTACGATGGCAACACGCTCGCTAACCGTGAAATCCTTTCGCATCGTGTTTTCGGTGAACTGGCAGTGCAGGATCGATGGCACATCAATGATCCGAACTGGGATCGTCTCAAGTTTCATGACATCTCGGTACGCACACAGCCGTCTCTCTCCGAAGATAAGTTCATTATCTGGCGTGATACCGATGGGTTGTAGGAGTCCGTTTTCTTTGATAGATAAAGCGAAGTCTTCGATGTCACCCATATCTTTGCGGTGGCGATTGCCGATTTTGATGTCACTAATTTTAGCTTCGATAATTTGATTGTTGTTCATGGCGGTTCTCTTTCTCGTTTGTGATTTATGAAATGTGTGGACGTACTGCGATCCCTCCCTGCGAAGGGCCGCAAACTGGTTTTTGGAAAACTGAATTCAGTAAGCGTTAGTTGGTCATGCTGCTCTGTTTGTGGCAGTGACTTCCTTGAGACGAACATAGAAGAGGGATTGGCTGTGAGGCCATTCGGACAACTGGCGGTGGCGGTCATCTGGAAAATTCGCCATGAGTTCACTGACAAGTTGACGTTGAACCTCAATCTCTTCCTTCTTTGTAGTGATACGAACGGGCTCGGTGACTTGCTTTTGCAAACTGGATCGCACAAGGTCTTGCCATGAAGTCAAAGCATTCCCATGCGTCGTCTGCCGGTAGTCTTGCCACGCCTTGGTCAGATGACGTAGATCAAGGCGTTGATCCATCACCCGAGTTTCGGCGATCAGAAAATCGGCGACATGTAAGCACTCGTCAGGTTGCATGTCTTCGTATCCTTGAAGAGCAAGATGACGAATGAATCTTGCGATCTCTTCGTCGGTTGGCTCGTGTTCGACCATGATAATTCGACTGCCCAAAGCACGAGCGAGTGGATCGTGTCGCAGTGGAACATTGCTAATGGCAATGATCGATCCAGTAAACTCAAATCGGACATCCTTGTCACTGCTCTTATAGGTGATAGTTCGTGGCTGACCGGGCGTGCCATCGAGTGCCGCCAAGAGGATCTGAAGTGCTTGTTCGTTTTTAAATAAAGATGTAATGTCGTCGAGAACAATGACATGCTCGGGATGGTCGGCGAGGAATCCAAACAAACCCATCGGTGTCATTCGAGCATTTTGAAAAATCCACGGACGACTGCTGCGGGACAGTTCCTCTTTGACTGTGTAAGACTTTGACGTACCCGGCCTGCCCACGAGATAACAGCCGGTGTGGTAGCCCAGAGCAATTGATGCCACTCGATCTCGGATGAGTTGAAGCTTCCCTTCGAACTTTTGGACGACTGTTTCGTCTGTGGCCGACATCACCTCGGCCTGCTGGTCAGATTTGATTGCAGTCACATCCATTTCGTTCTCTTCCAGTGCTGAAGTCGGGTTAAAGAAGTCCTGTTTTTCCATGGTCTATCTCCTTTAAAAGTGAATTGCTGTTACTGGCTCTCTTGCCGATGTCCTATATGATTGATAATTACCGTTTTATGACTCGTCGAAATTGGCGAACTAACAGCCAACTAGACGGAATGAATTTATTGCAAACCCTTACCATATAATTCGATACAGCTTTAATTAACTGTGCCAAATCTGTGATCTGGACTGATGGTGTCATGAATCTCATCCACAAGAATTTGCGGCAATCAGTTTTTTCGAACGCTTATTAAAAAGTGCCGGTTGCTGAGCAACCACTCCCAGCAACCGGCCCCAACCACTTTGTGCAACCATCGGGCTGCGTCGGAGATTCGCATTAAATACTGTTTCATTGACTATCATTTTTCTTTCCCCTATTGCCGGTGTCCTAAGCGTTGCATAATCGTTAGAATCTCGTAGCAGGAACGATGAAAAAGAGCAGAGAACAAGGGGTTTTCCAGCGAACTGAACGGACTACAAGGAACCTAAATTGGGGCAACGGGAGAAAAACAACACGCTGAAACAGAAAAACGGCCTTGGCCGATCAGAGACGCTCCGAGAGAACATCCGGTCACTGCTGGAGAGCCGATGGCTGTCGCAGCGAGAAGCCGCCGATCAAATCGGTGTGCCCTATAAGTGGGTGCGGCGGCTCTGCCATGAAGGTGTAGGTCGAGCAGATAAACGAACTAAAGCGGGCCTCCAAGACATAGCCAGCTTCTTCGGAGTAGAAGTCGAGGATCTATGGCAAGAAGGTGCAGTATCTTTCCCGTTACCCAGACCAGATCGTAGCCTGATTCGATGGACCGGTACAAAGCGTTTGCAGGCGAGCGATATCCTCAAACAGTTTCCCAACGAGATCGCCACCTACTATGAACCATTCATTGGTGGTGGTGCTGTTCTATACGAGTTATTAAAGAGCGACATCACAGTCAAACGTTTTCGTTGCAGCGACACTTGCGCTCCGCTGATCGAATTGTGGCAGCAGATCAAATCTGATCCGGCCACGCTCCAGCAAAAATACGAAGAGAACTGGAACACACTCCGCAGCCGAGGGCAGGACTTCTACCTAGAGGTGCGAGATCGATTCAACAAAAGGCACGATCCCTGTGACTTCTTTTTCGTTCTTCGGACCTGCCGAAATGGATTTGTGCGGTTTAACCAAAAAGGAAAGTTCACTGTTGGTTTCCACCACAAACGAAATGGCCTGCCCCCCGAAGAAGTTCATGCGTTACTGCAAGACTGGCACCAACTACTAATGGCAAATGACGTGACTTTCACCGTGCGTGATTACCGAGATGTTTCAACGAGAGTTCGAGACGTGATATATCTCGACCCACCTTATGTTGCCAAAACGGAGATTTATTCGGGGAGATTTGACTATGGGGAATTGTGGAAGTGGATGGAACAGCAACGGTGCAGCTACCTGTTATCTCTCAACGGATTCGTTGGGAGCGAAGACCGTCGCCTCGCTGTTCCCAATAATCTGTACGATGAAGAGTTACAAATCAATGCAGGAATTGGCTCACTAAACACGAACGGATCGATCCATGTAACGAACAGTTTGTATTTACGAACGAGGAATGGCGGCAGATGATGCTCTGTTCAAGATCGCAATTGCTACGTTGATTGCTGATTCCACGTTTTGGAGCTTGTAAATATTCGTGGAAAACTGGAAATCAGGAATCGCCAGAAGAACTAACTCTACTGTTTGAATAATTTCAAAAGTTCTACTTTACGTTCACTTATTGGTGCGTATAATTGGGTAACGCTTAAATCATTTACTTGAGATAGCCCCCACCGGGACAGGTTCAAAGTTTCATTCTTGAAACGCCTCCCAAACTTGGCTGTTTCTCACTTTTTAACGTGAGAGATAGTCATGCGCTTTTTTGGGCTAATACGTCCCCCGCCATTCCTCATTACAAAATCCGTATATTTACAGTTCACAGAAAACTGTGAGTCACATTTTTTGTATTTTGTAGTGAGGAAAATATTATGGTTGTAACAGAAGAAAGAAGAAAAAAAGATGAACAGGGAGAAATGGAGAGGATCAGACGTTCTCTTCAGCACGAAGAAAATCGAAGAAAAATACTTGAGCAGCGAGAACTACAGAGGCTTGAACTAGGGATTAAAGCTGAATTGTCGAAAAATAATCAAAGTTTAGCTCAAAAAACAATGCAACCTTTGACTGAAGAACTAATGCGACGACTTGCAATTGATCGTGTTCGTGTTTTTTCGTCCGACGATGTCGGGTATCAATCCGGCTTCGGAACTAAAAATTATTGGAGCAAGCTGGGCTTTCAGGTCACTGGTATACCTATCGGTTTTTTGGTCAGGGATCGAATGGTTTATTCGATTTATGACCGTTGGTCGTTGGTTGCCAAAAAAGCGAACATGACGGTTAAGCAATTAAAAAAGAAGTTGCTGAAAAAGTATAAAACCGAAGAATTGCTTTTCGCCAACGCATTGAGAATTGCAAATCGTCTTCAGAAAGTAAACCGCATCAGCATATTTTATGAAATTATAAACAAGTGGATTCAAGCGAATCAAAGCAAATTGACTGATGGAAAGCTTGTCAGGCATGAAAAAAATGAATGTTTCTGTTGTGGCGGAACAGGTATGCTTCTGTATGAAATTGAGTATAAAGAATGTGATGCTTGCTGTGGTAGCGGCTCTACCCGCAATCAAAGATTATACGAGCACAATTTTAATATAGATGGTCATGATTTTTGCTTTCACTCATACATTGAGCCTGATAAATTGAGCGCAGAAGAAGGTGATGACATTGTTGAATGGCGAGCATTTTCGAAAGACGATTTGCCCCTACCGCCACAACAATTGCTGCTTGAACTGCTCAAAGGATCGAAGAAGCATATGATGCTGTTGCTGGTGGCATATGGAATGAAAATGTTATCGATTCCGTTGATCAGTTAATGGATGAATTGAAAAACAAACAACCAGAGTTGAGTTCCACTTCGGATTGAAGTGTGTGGATTGAAGCAAAACCAAAATATTACTTTACAATCTCCAAAATCAGCAGAATAATAGTTTGTGAGGTTTCCACCACTTCAGATTGAAGTGGTGTGTGGATTGAAACGAATGAAAAGTAAAGGAATGTAAAACAAAGGACTGACCTTGCAAAAGGGGCTTGAACAATTTGTTCAAGCCCCTTTTTTTCAATTGGTTAGTGCAGCGAAATATTAAAGGAATAAAATTATGGATATGGAAAATTTAACACCTGCACAAAAAGAATTGATTGATTATTTGCAAGATGAAATAGCCAACTCGCAACTCTCGCCAGCAGAATTGGCAGCCAAAAAAGCAAATGAGGAACAAGAGGAATTGATGCTGATGTAATGCAATGGAATATGGATGCATCTGACACATATATTTATCATCACGACAGAATGTATCAGATGCTCAAATATGAGGTGACTGATACTGAATTGACAATCAGATATACACATCTTCAATTGAGCAGGGCAAGATATACCAAACAGCAATTGGAGCAATATCTTGACCGATGCTATTATGATGAGTGGATAATCCATCGCAATGAATCGCAAGAATTATGGTTATCACACATTGGCCAGACAATCACAGACCTCAATGTATTGCGTGATGTCGAAGAGTTACTAGAGGCAATGACTAAGAGAAGAAACCGTTGCTGTTTGCAGGTCTATTATCAAAAACGAATGGAATCGAATTAAAAAACATGAGTAAATTCAATTCCATTTTGATGACTGATGAGGCAGAATCAAAGACTATCAAAATGATGTCAAGTATCAACACATTTATGCAAAAGCATTTTGGGTAAAATGATCACATTAAAAAGGTGGGTTCATGTCTCTTCCTGATTTTAAAAACGAAGCAGAGTTTCGTACAAAATGGATTGCCCCTTTCCTTGCGAAACTCGGATACATTCTTCCTAAACACGTTCATGGTACGGGAGAGCAGGGTAAAGACTTCTACTTTGCAGAACATGATAAGTTCGGACATCTAAAGTTCTGTGCTGCGCAGGTAAAGCTTGGCAAGGTTGGTGCTGGAGATACTGAACTGGATAACCTGTTGAATCAAGTCCGTCGCAGTTTTGCAGTGACCCTGAAATATCATAAGGGAGCAGACCGCCAACGTATTTCATCAGTCTATTTAATGACAAATGAATCAATTTCAGATAGAGCTAGAGAGTACATATCAGACTGGTGCCGACAAGAACATTATGGTGAAAATGTTTTTTATCTCGATGGAGAAACGTTGGAAAATTTAGAAAGACATGCAACCTACATCGACGACAAAACGAAACGAAATCGACTTGTAGCATTGTTGAACGAGGTAAACTACAATCTTCCTTTTGTTGAAATGTTAATAGAGCAGTTGTTGAACGAACAGTCGGTTTTCAACACATGTAGGATGGTGGCAGTGGAAGATGCCCTGCGAAATCCGTTTACAGAAGACAAAAACGCTTACCAGATTATATCAAATTATTGGATGATCTTAAATGCGATTGAAAAATGTATCGTACCGGTACAGAATGGCTTCGATTTACAATGCAGAGAAATCTTGAAAGATCTTGACCATTCAATCCAGAATATGACCAATGAAATACTGGACTATATTACGAAGGCTATTGAAACAATTGATTCACGATACAGTCTTGAAATTGAAATAGAGGAACCAAAATAGATCTACTTCCTCGCATCCAAGTTACTTCTTCTGCTTTTCTTTGACTTCAAACACTTTTTCAAGTCCGTCAATGGCATCTGTGAAAGGTGTTCTCATTCTCCCCGAATAGGATCTGCCTTTAGTATCATCTGCGCTCTGTTGCAAGAATTGCTTTGTGATCTTGTCAGGATGTCCCAACTCTTCAAGCTCTGTGCAGCCTGTCTTGCGAAAATCTTTCAATGCTTTTTTGAATTGTGGCAAGTTGTCAGTTTTGAACCTGCTGAAATTTTTGCCAATTCCATCTTTCCTTTTGCCATCTTCGCCAATCATATAGTTGGTGTCTCTGCTGTTCAGCAACCAATAATCGTTGCTGTCAGATTCCAACAACTTCAAAAGCTCAACTGTTCTTTTCCACAATGGATAAGTCACTTTTGTAATCTGCTCATGTTTAACTGCCTTTGATCTTTTGTAAGTCAATGTTGCATTCTTTAAATCAACATCACACTTTTGCAGCAAGGCAATATCTTTTGATGTCATGCCACAATTAAGATGGAGCAAAACTGACAATTCCAAAAGTGGTTGGTTTTTCTCTTTGCATATTCTCAACACATATTTTGATTCTTTAATTGTTGCCGGATCTGGTGTCTTTTGATCTGGCGAAAAGTTGTATTCTTTTTTGTGCAGATTCAAAGGTATCTTTTGCTTGATACCATCATCACAGCAACCTTGAACAAACTCTTTGAAGTAAACCCAGAAATCAATTTTGGTTTTTTCAACAACACTTTTGTCATTCACAAATTCATTGTATTTTGTCACTTCTGCTTCGTTTAATTGGTCAATGTGCATATCACCCAGACCAGTTAAAATACTGTTGAGGTATCTTTTACGATTCCCGAAACCACCAATAGACAGACTCTTTTTGTTGGTGTTATCAAGCAGTGTTCTCTTTTCCAATCTAGTGATGTTTTCAGCAATAAGGAAAGATAAATCTTTTTTGCTTTGTTCTCTTACTTCCTTTGCTTTTTTATTGGGGAATAACACTGGCAATGTTGGCAAGTCTGGAAGTTCGATTTCTGTTGATTCAAAAGCCATGCCACTTGTCTTTTGTTCCTCCAGCAATGCAATCTGTTGTTTCAATTTTTGGCTTTCATCTGGCATCAACTGCAACCGATCAACAGCCAACATTGTTGCAGGAATGAGACTGTGATTGATATTGTAATTGGTCTCGAAACCTTCACGCCGTATCTTTTCAGCCTCAAGAATCACTTGTCTCTGTCTGATGGCAGAATCATATAAAGCCTTGCTTTGATTGTGTTGTTCGATGAAGTCTTGCCAAAATAGATTTGCTGCTTCTCTGCTCCCAGATCTGGTGGCATTGATGAAAGTTTCAGGATACAAATATTGCAATTTTCGTTTACCTGCCTGAACCATTTTTCCCGCATCTGGATAACCTTTGGGAATTCTCTTTATCCATCGTTTTTCGGTTGCTTTCCAAGACATCGACTCTGGGACTGGCATTGGGACGACTCCAAAAATTAAGGTATGATGTAAGTAGTACCTATACCTTATATTCTGGTGTCTGATCTGGCTACATTACTGGCTACATTACTGGCTACATTTAGGACAAATATGGAATTGTTGTTGCCAGTAGTATTTGTAAAACTCTATAAAAATAGGGTATATTGAAAAGGGTGAAACGTTGACATCGTGGAGGTCACCGGTTCGAATCCAGTATCGTCCA
>TARA_R110002049_G_scaffold245100_3_pt1 | contig 58322 bp, 37 predicted proteins | sample TARA_R110002049 | Tara Oceans TARA_R110002049 (sample SAMEA4396941) | marine metagenome | biome: Polar Biome; feature: [SRF] surface water layer (ENVO:00010504); material: water (ENVO:00002006), including particulate matter (ENVO:01000060) such as... | depth 5 m | reverse complement strand
CAGTCCGCCCACCTGTACCTTCTTTAAAAAATTCCGTCTTTGCATCTAATCGATTATTTGATTTGAGTTACTGCCCCATAGAGGACCAAAAAAATATAAATATACCACTCATTTCCCTTAGAAATTACGGGGTAGCCATGAGCATCAACAGTGTGCCTGCCCAAAAATGATAATCTGTTATGCGACTTCATCCGTTGTTTAATTAAATGAGGAAAGATTGCGGCATAAGATCTAATTTATTTTATCTTTCTCGTCAAGGTAGAAGAAAGTTTTCTTGGCTTTTTCGGAATAAGTGTCAAAGAGATAATTTTTGGCACAACAAGCAGCCTTTCTCCATGATACTTATATATTTCTGCACTACTAAACTTGTTACATGCTTTTCAAAAAATAAACAGTTATTGCCCTGTTCCACCTGCACTTACAGTCTTTCTATTTTTATAAACCTTTAGTATTTTTTCGTCATAATCACTTGTTAGTATATCATTTTCAGTAAAACTTGTTATAAGTATGTTCTGGTCTGTCACCCTATTGTAATCGTACACCAGATATATTTTTCCGTCTTCATTTTCCTGTCCATCGGGATAGGAAACCCCCTTTCGCTGGTCAATCAGCAAACCCTTTGACCATGATTCCCCATCATCTTTTGAAATGAAAGCCATTAAATGAGAGCGTTCTGTTTTTATATCAATAGGGCCATGTTTAACCAGCAAAAGATTTCCTGATTTAAGTTTCCTGATAAACAATCTTGCACTTGGGTGTTGGATTTTAGAAGGGCTTAATTCACTCCAAGATTTACCTTGGTCTTTAGATATACTTTCGCCGACCCCGTATTTTGTACGCACAAGCATCCATAATGTTCCATCATTTCTTTCGATTATCATATGCTCATCATAAGACCGACTATCTTTCGGCACGTTAACCGCTCCTCTTTCGTGCCACGATAGTCCATTATCGGTTGATACTATCAACTTGGCTCTATTATCCGTCAACCGCCAGGTGGAAGCGGGTAAAACCCAATCCCCATTTGTTAGCACGGTTGGTTTACACATCATAATACCATCGGTCAACCTTTTCGGTTCGGACCATTGTGGACTTTCCGCCTCTGGATTGACACTTGTTATGGCCCAAACGCCCGCAACGGTTCCTTCATGACCGATAGCTTGTGCCCAAAAAACCCATAGTTTGCCAGTTGGGTCGATCCATATCTCAGGATCATATGCCCTGACTTCTCCCGGGCCATCTGGATCAATAACCAATGTCTCCGTCCAATTCTCTCCATCATCTGAACTAGAAGACACAACGACGTAGTTGTTTTGGTCTTCCTTGGGTGTTATACCGGTGTACCAAGTACTCCAAATTTTACCTCCATTACTTATTGCCATGCTGGGAATACCTGTGAATTGTCTTTTGGCTACCGAATGAATGGCTGATTTTTCCGGTAACACGATTACTTCCGGAGGGAGCAGAAATGAATCGTTGCTTTGGGCCAAGACCACTCCTGAAAGAAAGAAGTTTACGAGTACTATACAATTAATGATCAATTTTGATGTTTTCATCCTATTTTCTGATTTTCTATTTTACTAACTTGCTTCTGTCTTATTTCTTTTTTGACATCATTTAAATTGCTGATGCTCAAAACTTGGAAAAATACGGAACTTTTCAAGTTTAAATTAAATTTATTGATTTGTCTTTTTATTTTTTAGTGGTTTACTAATAATCATTTTCAATTGTGAAGATTGACTGATCAGTTTCTTTGCAAGAATATCTTCTTCTGTTATTTTACACATCAGTATTTCACCCAATTTAGAACGTTCATGATCATATGATATATAAATTTTGCCATCTGGGGCCTGAAATCCATCTGGATAAGAAATTCCTTCGCGCTCATCAATAATTAACCCACCCTTCCATGTTAGGCCCTCATCTTCAGATAACCAAGCGGATAAATTACTTCGGCCTTTATGGGAATCAATTTGTTCACCATGCTTGATAAGTAGTATTCGGCCCGACTTAAGACGACGAATAAAAAAACGGGCTACAGGGTGTGTGAACGTTGGAAATGAAGGCTCGGACCAAGTCTTGCCCTTATCAGAAGAAAAAGCCTGCATTACACCTTTTTTTGTTCGTGCCAGCATCCATATTCGACCATCGTTAAGCTCTATAAACATATGCTCATCCCAATCAGGATTCGGGAAACGTACATTTCCTCTGCGCTTCCATGTTTTCCCCTGATCGTTTGAGACAAATACGTTTGCGCCCCGCAGGGGCTCTAGGTCACGATGAACTTCTTCCAGATTCGGATTTCGTACCGATTTATTTGGGAACTCAACAGGTAAAAGCCATTCCCCATTGGAGAGAACGGTTGGTTTGTTCAATACTGCACCATGCGAAAGACGAACAGGTTCTGACCAAACCGGTGTATCCCCATCCGGATTTTCACAAATTGAAAACCATAGTCCTTGGCGACCATCATAATGGTCAAGTGTTTGATCAAAAAAGAGCCAGAGACGACCAAGCGGGTCTGTCCAAAAATTTCCTATAATTACACTGCGTGGAATAGGTAATGTGGGCGACTGACCGTCAACAACAAGTCGAGGCTTTGACCACGTATCACCGTCGTCATCACTAGTTGCCGCTACCATAAATGCCTTAGGGCCATCCTCTCCACCAATCCATGCAGACCAAAGCCGACCGCCGGGAGTGCGGGCGATGCCGATCGTCATACCGTAATCCAGTTGATCGTAATCATATTCCGGTAAGGGGCTCGAATTTATTTTTGGGGGAATCAACGAAAGATCGGCAATCCGTCTCCAAATATCAAGCTCGTATTCTTTAACTTCATCTTGAGTCATGGTTGAAAAATGTCTTGCTGGGTCGCTTTCCTTGTATTGAGCGAATATATTATGGTTGGAAACCATAAAACTCAGTACAAAAAATAAACCAGCCCGATAATCTATTTGTATCCATTTCATCATTGTAGTGCTATTGTTTATTTGCTTTCTGGGGTTTAATTACTCTTCATACCATAAACAAGACAAAAGAGGGAAAGTATTATTCCAATTTTCCAATCATAATACGTTCTTTACGGCTAGACGAAAAATCGCCCTGTGTTACGACAAGCCAGATATTATCATTGTGTTCAGCGAAACTGGGATACTGAAATGATTTGTTGGTCTTGAAGCTGTATTTACGTTCCCAGTTTTTCCCGTCACGGGATACATCAACATTAAATACACTACGATGTACACCATCAACCTCCGTTTCTTCTTGCCAACCTAGATAGTAAACCCCATTGAAATAATCAAAAGTTGGCTTTGAGTTTGTTCCGTTCGGAATAGAAGGTATTGGTTTGCCAAATGTCCAGTTTCGACCGTCTTTGCTTGTCGTAATGAGATAATTTTTATCGTCAACTTCGCTACGGCAAATTGCCATCCATGAACCATCAGGAAGACGGTTTACGGATGATTCCGATAACTGGGCCGATTGAGGTTCGTTGTAGTGACCGAGCACTTCAAAAGTATTGAGTTTCTTGTTCGCTACGGCCAACGCGTTTTGTCTGCCGGGAAAGTTGTTTAGCGCAACGTATATTCGCCCATCAAATTCTTTGAATGAGTCAAAGAGGTAGGCACCATAACCTACAGGTTTGTTACTAAATCCGTGAGCTTTGGCATCCGCATAAAAGTACACTGGCTTCATATCAAACGTACCCGCCGCAGTTTTAATTTTCACTTTATAAATCTTCTTTGAAAAGACACCTGATCGCAGATCATAATCAATATACCATACCTGTGAATGAGCTCTTTCACCTGATCGTTCACATACAAAGTAGCAGCGTAGCGTTTTCTTATCTTTCTGAATGATTCGCGGTATCCAGCATGGTCCTTTTGGAAGTTTAACATTCTTAAAGTTCTGTTCACTACGTGCAAAGGGAATTATCTTTTCTACTTCCAATGTCTCTAGATTGATGATAGACATTGCGGAATAAATAAAGTCCCAATTGCCAGCCTCCCCCGGTTTTACATCATTGACCTCCGCCACGACGTAGGCGTAGTTGTCTACTAAAACGAATTCGGCATCATGGGCCCCCTTGACTTTTGAATCGGTCACCTTGACCAATCGCTCAAGCACGGCATCGCCTTCAGAGGTGGGGTTCCAATCTTTCGGCAATATATCCTGCGCAGATAGAAATAATGAACTTACAATTGCAACCAATACCAATATACATTTCATATGTACAGCTTTTCGACGTAGGTCCCTGAATAAATTAGATATATCTTTTTTCTCTTTCTAGCAATGGTACTTTCTAAACACGACCTCAAAAAAAAGTCAGCAATGTCCTTAAAGGGGTAAGCCCATGGAAAGATGGTGCTCATCGCAGGGTACTTTTCAAAAATTTTCTCACTTCTGACTCGATTTTAGAGGTAAGACCATTTCTTCAGTAGTTTCTTTTGGCAATAGATAAGCATTCCCCCCTTTATCACAGAAATATATAGTTGATTCGGAGGGTTTTCGGCCATGCCCATCGGCCCAAATCCCGTAGAAATCATCCTGGCCATTTACGATTGATCTGACATAATTGTTATTTTGTTCACTCCCGGTCGTTATCTGCTTGATCTTTCTCCATGAAATCCCCATATCATCGCTTGTCCACATCGCAATTTCCCCGCCGGGGTTAAAATGTTGCGGACCTTGATCGGTCGGCGCAATAATGCGCCAATTATCCTTTTCTATGTAAATCGAACCCGTATCGTAATTGTTATCGGAGGTAATTACCTTGGAATTGTTCCATTTTTTATTATAACTGAAAACTTCCCAGGTTCGAGGATTATTCTTTGGCCCCGACTCATAACCTTTGCTCGACACAACCAATATCACAGGATTGCCCAGCTTGTCAAATTTGAGATCCTTCATGTAGCAGTTTAATCCTTCGGACTTGAAATCCTTTACCAATGCAGGGTTTTCAACGGTGGTCAGGGGAAGTTCCACTTTCTGTCCATCTACGCTGGTCCAAGTTTTACCAAAATCGTTAGTTTCAAGATAGTACAAATTCGTCCTATAATTAAGTCCTTTTCCCTCCGGGTGGTAGTTGAAAGCAACAGCGATTTTCCCCTCATGAACACCGCTCACCTGATAATGGCCCATGTCAATATGGGCAATCACTTTCCATTCATTCCAGTTCTCCCCATCTTTGCTTGTATTAAACCCGATAATGCGATTGCTCCATCCGTCATATTTAGTAAACATTGCCATAAACCCTTTGCCTTTTACATACCAAACCTGAAAATATGAGAAGTTATCGAAAGGAACTTTTTTCCCATTCGCGATTTCGGTCGCATCGAGAATTCTGAATTCGGTGATGTCATAAGGATTGACGCTTTTACTAACATACGAAGGCCGTCCAGTACCGTGGGAGGTAGAAAATATATAAATATACCCCGCATCATCCAGCGAAATTACCGGATTGTCATGAGCATCAGCGGTATGTTTATCTAAAATGGAGGTTGGATTGGCCACTTTACCCGTGGTATGATCAAAATAGGAAACATTGTGGAACAAGGTCGAATTTGTTTTATCAGTGCCGCCAAAGCAGAAGAAGGTTTTGTTCACTTTCTCGGAATATATTCCGAACGGACGATGTTTGGCAGTGTATGTAGCCATCCCTCCACTATATTTATACACATACTCATCGTTCGATGGTTGGTTCATATACCAGATTCCCCTGAACCCATTGGCTTTTATATTGAGTAATTCACCTTCGCCATACTGCGCGTCTGGATGAACCGTTTGCGCCAAACATATTTGCCCCATTACTGTAATCAATATAATGGCTAATAACCTATTTTTTTTCATACTGTTGGATTTAGAAACTTAAATACCTCGACCATTATAGGTTACCAGGTTCCTTATCAGGTTTTACGGTAATATTCAGAGACATATCGCGCCATTGAGCTTTTAAATGTTCATCGGTGATTTCATATTTTACCTCGTCATTTAATATTTTATCATTTGAGCCTCCAAAATGGAGAGTAAACGCCAAAACCGCTTTTTGCATTTCACTCAGACCAAAGTCTTTCTCTTCTCCTGAGTAAATAACAAAATCAACCCACTGATTCGAATCATCGCTTCCTTTCTCCCAATATCCACTATACGAGTCAAATTCACTAGAGAATAATTGTAGAAATAACTGCTTGTCTTCCACTGCCACTACAAACGAATCATTCACATTTGAGGGAAGTTCAATTTGTGCATTTCTACAATTACCCAATTCAAAGCGTAGTCGTATATCATGGGCTCTAAATTTTCCATTTTGCAATCGACCGATGCTAATATGTTTATCACCTCCATTGGTATTAAAATTAATTGCTGCCAGAACATTATTTTTACGCTGCTGGGCAAACATCGATGCCGAACTAAAATCATACCCATCGTGCAAAAGGCGAGCTTGTAGATAATGGGGATTCTCAACATCACCCCAGTAGGTTAAAAGTGGCCTTCGTTGGTTCCACATGCTGGAACGGTTTACACTTGAAATTGCATAATCGCTGGCTAAATAAGAAGTACCTATGCGTTGGGGCTCGTTTTTTTCAAAAATGTCTTTCTCAGTTCTTGGATAATCTGGATTCAAAAAATAATGCAGCAAAGCCTCAGGAATATGATGTTTTATTTTCACATTATTTCTCTTTTCTGCTATTCCGACATCGATTTTACCGTTCGAGGCCTCATTTAGTATTGAATAAAATGAAGGACGAACCAAAGTACTATACGAACGGCTATGAGGCCCCGACCATTGCCCACTGGGTTTATGATAATGTCTTGCAATCGTTTCCCATCCAATATAATAAAGGGAGTCAATCTGCTTCTTGTCGGCCGGTTCGACCACATGACTTTTCATTCGAAATAGTTCATCAAGTGCCACAATAGTATAAGTCGGACTATTATACTCGGTGAATCCTCCCTTGTCAAGCGTATAGTTGTAGAAGTTATTTAATCGATGCCGGGCATAGTCTTTCATCTCAGGCATATCGAACAAATGGGAAACCATATAGGTAACATAGGTGCCCATGATACATATATTGGTGTAACTTGGTTTCACATCCCTTTTTTGAATTGATTTTGCAGCAAGTATTAAGGAATTTTTTATTTCAGGCTTCAGATTTTCAGGGATTGTATTTTGATGCCCCAGCCAAACATCCAATAAACTAACTGCATTAAAATCGGCCCAATTATAATCGATGGGGGCTTTTTTGGTTGCCAAGGGTTCCTCAAGATAATAAGGCCAGACCCCACAAGATTTTGAAGTAGTATCTTGATCCTGTAAAGAAATTGTTTCCTTAATAATATCAAAAGCCCGATTTTGGTATTCTTTGCTTCCATGATCAAGTAGCATCACTGCATAATTGAACGAAGCTCTTACTTCATGAAAAGTCCCACTTTCCGCATCCGTATGATAATTCCACCCTGTCAACTCTTTGGTCAACATTTTCATATCAGAGTCATACCTTTTGTGCAGATCGGGAAGAAGTTCGGCCAAAGTAGCCTTATCCTCCTCCGTAAGTTTTGTAGGTTCAAATCGAATTATCCCATTATTAAAGCTTGATTCGCTACACGAAAAAAACAGGAAAGTTGAAATAATAAGAAATAGAATTGCTTTCATATAGTTAAGTTTTTAATAAAAAATAAAGTTGTCGCAATTTGATAATATCAGGCTATTAGTGCTTTATTTTAAAATCTTCGCAATAACAAACTACTGTTTCAAAGAATAGGTGTTATCTCATCAATAGTCTTTGTCATTATTTCATTTTACGATTACATCTAGCTTCAATATCTAAGCTGTTTATTTTTATTGTTACGTTCAACTTCAATATCGAATGCCTTTACCCTATCGCTTGAAAGCTTAGCTTTTTCCTTCCATTGTGAATCTCCATATACCCCGGCCTTGCCATAATCAAAAGGTTTAAATTTAATACGTCTTACATTTTTATTTTTTTGCAATGTAAAATTGTACGACTTAGGGTCTTTAAAGTGCGGATCTGCTATAATGCTACGGGAATCATGTCCTGTTTTTTTCTGCCATTGTTGAAATGATAGCCCTTCAAAATCATACTCATCCCCACTGGTGTTCCAGAACAAATTATTGTCCATAAACATATTCAGTTTTGTACAATTCCCCTCTAACACCGTTCCCTTATCAAAAAGTATAATATTGTTCGTAAAGTCAAATGACTTATGTTCTTCAACCCTAGTACACTTCATTTGAACTTTTTTGGCATATGCAAAGATGTTATTTCGGATACTATTGTTTTCACCATAGTGCTGATGAAACCCACCTGTTTTAGTGTTATATACCAAATTATTTTCCATTACGATATCGGACGACCCCTCATCGGTATAAAGGCCCCAACCGCCATAGGTATACGAGTTTATATCATGAACGATGTTATGACTTACCACCGTTCCTTCAGATTTCCCAAGGGTATATACACCCCCCATATCGCTGAGCAAAGCCCAACCGATATGATGAATGCGGTTATAGGTAATAGTATTTCGCTTCGCAGTGCTCGGTTTATAGCCCCATGTCCAACCTACGGATACCCCGGAATAATAGAAATCGCCAATATCATTATGTGTTATCTCGTTATCGGAACCATGACCGATCCAAACTCCAACGGCTGAAGGGAATTCCCTACTCCCACCTTGTAGAATATTATTGTGTACACGGATATGATGCGTATGATCAGGACCTCCTGTACCAGATTTTGTTCGATCAAAAATGCCGATATAGATCCCTCCCCCACCCAAGTCATTTAAATAGCAGTGTTCCACGAGGCTGTTGCTGCATCCTTTTCCAAACCAGATGGCATGCTGACCGGTATGCGAAATTTCACAATCTGCAAAGGTAATATCAGAGGCGCCTTCTAACATAATGGCCGCCGCATCTATTGCAACCCCCGCTTGATTCGGTTCGGATCCTGTTCTTGGAAAGCGATAATTGCAATGGGCAAACCGGAGACCTTCAAAACGGATATGCTTCACCAAATCATTTGCCGTGGCATTGCCCGAAACGGTAACCAAATTCTCCAATACCGGAACTACAATTTCTACATTCTCCAAGGTCTCCCCCTCACGGGGCTTATAGTACAGTGTACTATTTTTATCGAGAAACCACTCCCCGGGAGCATCTAAAGCCTTCCTATAATTCTCCAAAACCATACGACCTCCTTCAACCAGTGGATTCCAAGATTTCATTCCTCTGCCAGAGGTATAAATCCGACTACTATCTTTATCAATCTTATCCAGATGCCGTAAAGTAAAATCCCATTTATGGAATGCACGGAAACGGACCAGATCCATATCTCCATCCTCAATATTCATCACGGCATCTGCATTTTTGCCTTTAAAGGTCAGTACCTGTTGGGCCCTTTCGGCCATGCGCTCAGAACCCTGCTCCCAAATATGCTGTTCAACCCCACCAATTTCCAAGAAATCTTCGTTGGGAGTTCTGGCAAGTACGGCGCGTTTACCATTTACATACAATTGATCAAAACGTGAGCCGTAGTAGGCAAACTCCGATAATCTGGTCTCCCAAACTCCGTCTTCGCCCATCCTTAATCCGGATATTTTCTTACCCCCACTAAAAAGCGGCGCGGCATTTGGCAAAGCCTTGTATACCACAGGATATTCAGCCGATTCACCGCCATCTTCCGGAAGCAGTACAAAAGGTTCCTTCATCTCATAGCGGCCATCCCCTATCCAAATGGTAAAGGATGTAGGAGTGCTGTGGGCATCTCTATATTCGCTAATGGCATTACGGGCTCCGATCAAAGATGCCAATGGTTGTTCTTTTGTTCCCGGATTCGAATCATCTCCATTAGAAAAAATATAGAAAGAAACACCCTCATGTTCAGCGGATTGCCCGGATAGTTTAAAATTAGCCAAAACAACAAACAGCACTAGTATAACTTGTACTTTAGGTATTGATAATTTCATTTGCTGTGTTCATTTATTTTTTAATTATTTAGACCATAACCTCATAGTATTTAATGTATAAAGCTTAAACCGGTATTATCGGAGAAAGGCTATGCTTCCTATAAGGGAAAATTAGTTAAAGACAATATTCGTCATTTTAAATCGTAAGTATCTTCGGAATACCCAAACCACAAACCAAGGAGAATCCCTGCAAAACACTAAGTTTTACAGGAGACTCCTAAGATTCAACTCAACTAACTCAAAAAAACTAACTCAATATCCAGGGTTTTGCTCCAATACATCTGATCCCACCTTATCTATTTCAGCTTGGGGTATTGGTACATAGTTGAAAGTATCATCAAAGTTAAATTCGGGCCCTACCGCATTCACTTTCTCAACAAGCAAATCATACCTTTTAAGATCGGAATACCGATGCCCCTCAAATGCCAATTCTGATCTACGCTCTGCCAATGCCACTTCAATAAAAGCATCTAGCGAAGGAACATCTGCCAAAGTCAAATCTGCCAGCCCGGCCCTATTTCTAGTCTCATTTATTAAATCTAGGGATTGCTGTTGTGGAGCATTGGCGGCCATTGAAATTGCTTCGGCATATAGTAATTGCACATCCGCGAACCTTAACACTACAATATCCCCAATAAATCGGAAATCGGATAAATCATATCCAAAAAGATATTTTCTATTTTCGGCACGTAATTGAGTGGGGGTATAACCTAATGTTGCATCCCTTCTTAAATCTCCTGCTTCAAAAGATTCATAAAAGCCCGGTTTGTACAAAAAGTTACCTTGCACACCGGGAGTATCTTCAATATAAAGGTACTGCTGTGCCCAGTTATTGTTAGGTGCAGCAGGACTGAGAACAACGGAAAGCATATACTCATTTGATGACTTTTCGGCATCCAAAGTCCACATATCGGTCCAGTTAGTTTCCAATGATGCGCCGCTATTAGCCCATACATCTTCCAAAGCCGTTAGGGCATCCGACCATTTTTGACGCTGCATATACGCCTTGGCCAAATACGTTTCAGCATCATATTTATCGGCCCTTCCCGTATCAACAGTTTCTGGCAATAATGAAACTGCCTGTAACAAATCGGACTCCACAAGATCCCAAATTTCACCCTCGGTAGACCTCCCTAGCTGATATGATTCTTCAACAGAAAGATTTGTGGTGACCATGGGTACTCCCCCAAACCAAAGGTTCATTGTGTAGTAGGCGAAACCTCTTAGAAAATAGGCTTCCCCCTTTATCCGATCCTTTACCTCAGCATCCATCTCTACCAGGTCTATACCTTCCAATATGGTGTTAGCGGGGTAAACAATGGTTGAATATAAATTCCACCACCTACTTGTTGTATTGAGCCCGAATTGATTGGTAGCAATCTCATAATAATAATATTGCGTATTTGTAAGGTTATCAGCTCTGTATTCCTCTAAATTCATATTATCAATGACCTGACTAGAAAACCCGGAATAAACTCCGGCAATAGCCGTTTCGTAATCAGACTGATTTGTATAAAACCTATCGACTGTTCCATTATTTTGCGGGGGAAGTTCAAGAAAATCTTCGCTACATGAGGTCAATAAGTAAATAAAAGCAAATAGATATGTAGCTCTTTTAATTAAAGATATATTTTTCATAATTCTTCTAATTTTAGAAAGTAATATTTAATCCGAGAGTATAAGTTTTGGGTAATGGCGTAGTACCAAAATCATACCCCCAACTTCCGCTGGCAGAACCTTCAGATTGGCTAGCTCCCCTATTCGAAAGCCCTGGCCCGAATACACCTTCAGGGTTGAATCCGATATAATCCGTATTCAAATATAAATTATCAAGCGAAACATAAAATCTCAACCTTGATATATTGATTTTTTCCAAAACCTTTTTTGGCAAGTTGTACCCAAGGGTCACATTTTTAATTCGCCACCACGAGGCGTCATATAACCATCTATCTTGTTCCTCATCTGCCCCACTGGTTCCAGTATTAGATGTAATTTTGGGCGTTACACCATCGCCGGGGTCACTTTCCGACTTCCACCGATTGGCCCAAAAGGCGAACAAATTGTTATTGGTACTTGTTGGGCGGCCGTAATACCTGCTTTGTACATTATAGATTTCGTGGCCCCCTGCCCCATTGATGAATACATTAAGGTCAAAATCCTTATACTTAAAAGTGTTGGTAACTCCAAAATTATATTTAGGCGTTGGTTGTCCAACTATCGTACGGTCATCTTGATCCACATCTCCATCACCATCTTGATCTACGAAACGAACATCACCCACACCTTCATCCTTAAAAATGGGGCCTGCGTCTACCTCTGCCTGATTTTGAAAAATACCATCGGTTTCCCACATATAAAAGCTACCTATTGCTTCACCAATGCCGGTATAGCTAACGCTAGAGTACCATTCACCGTCAATGATAGGGGCATCATTAGGTCCCATTTTTAATACTTCATTTTTATTATACGAATAATTGAATTGTGTATTCCATTGAAAATCAGATGTTACTATGTTTTTTGAATTCAATTCTATTTCAATTCCCTTATTGCTTACTTCTCCAATATTCTGAATGGTAGAATTGAACCCAGAGGTTATAGGCAGAGGAACGGAAAGCAAAAGATCTTCAGTAAGCGCCTCATATACATCCACCGACATATTAATCCTATTCTTCAGGAATGATATATCAAGTCCCAAATTGGAAGTAGCGGTCTTTTCCCATGTAAGATCATCATTTGCAATGCTACCTGGTCTTAGACCACTAACGATTGCTTCTCCTGACCCAAGTGTGGTATTGGCAGTTGACAAGGTTGCGTAGTGCCTATAATTACCGATTCGATTATTCCCCGTTTGTCCGTAACTTCCCCTGAATTTTAGGTTGCTGATGATGTCAACATTCTCCATAAAAGCCTCTTCTCCAACATTCCATGCGACCGAAACTGCGGGAAATATACCCCACTTATTGTTCGACCCAAATCGTGAACTACCATCTCTACGTATACTGGCCGACAATAAATAGCGTGAATCATAACCATACGTTGCCCTACCGAACATTGAAACCAAGGACCATTCATTAATTGATTCGCCCCAACTGGGAATTTCTGTGGCATTGTTCAAGGTCAACGATAAGTCATTGGGAAAACCACGGCCAGAAATACGCGAAAACTCAGAATGCTCTTTCTGAGCACTATAGCCCAATAATCCAGTGATGGAATGTTCATTGAACTGCTTCGCATAATTGAGGGTAGACTCTATGGTCCAATTACTTGCATAGTAATTTGATATGTCGGCGGAAGAAGTCCCCAAACCTAGTATAATATCTTTTCTATCGGTGTACTTCTCTGCATTATATCTATAATAAGCGGCCGTTTTAAAATTTAATCCATCCGCTAGATTAAGATTGACATAGGCATTTACTAGGGCTTGTGGTCTGATGTACTTTTGTTCTAAATTCTCTAATGTGTAAATACGATTTGCTGCCTGATTAATTCCGTAATATTGCGCATAATCATTTCTAAATGTGAATCCGTCATCCAAGAAATAGTAGTCTTTTCCGTCTACAAGGGCTCCATTATTTAAAGAGAGGTTCACTCCTTTGTCCTTTCCTTCTGCGTTGGCATCTATCTGTGTTGAGCTGCTTGCGGAAACTATCAGGCCAACATCGATAAGATCATTTACTTTCGATATTAGATTGGTTCGTATAGAGAATCTTTCAAAGGAAGTGCCAACCGTAATACCTTCTTGGTTTAAATAATCAAGTGACATGAAATAATTCGTGCTTTCATTACCTCCCGTAAGAGATATATTATGATTTTGCATGGGAGCTATTCGAAATATATGATCTTGAATATTGTAATCCCCAACATTCCCCGTCAACCAGTTGGGGTCAATTCTACGGTTGTTCGGCCTACTATCGTTAGGAGTATTCGGGTCACCACCCTCGCTTTCCCACTCCCAAGTTCTGCGTTCTGCAAGTATCTCACCCAATTCAGGACCGCTGACAAAATCAATCAACTTTTCAGCCTGCTGAAAACCAAAATATGTATTGTACGTAATAGCGGGCTTGCCTGACTTGCCTCTTTTTGTGGTAACGATAATAACACCATTGGAACCTCTTGAACCATATATCGCGGCGGCGGCGGCATCCTTAAGGACTTCTATACTTTCTGCGTCGCTCATATTTATATTCGCGACTATCGAGGCATCTTCTATTGGCATTCCGTCAACGACCCACAGCGGCTGGTTTCCCTCTGTTATGGAGCCAGTACCTCGAATTCTTATAACGGGCGCCGCACCGGGCATGCCACTTGTTTGCTGAACTGTTACCCCAGCCAATTTTCCCTGCAAGGCCTCATCAACCCTTGACACTACCCTATTCTGAATATCCGTACCACTTACTTGGGCAACGGAAGAGGTTAAATCTCTTTTTTTCACTGTACCGTACCCCACAACCACTACCTCATCCAACCCAGCTGCACTTTCTTCCAACATCACCGCTATATCCTTCTGCCCGTTCACAGATATTTCTTTGTTCGCATAACCGATATAGGAAACTACTAGAACCGCATTTTCGTTTTCTACAGAAATTGAAAAATTACCGTCAAAATCAGCGGTTACTCCATTTGTCGTACCTTTTTCTATAATATTTGCACCTGGTAAAGGAATTCCCTCGGAATCAGTTATTGTTCCATTTATTAAGTGTTGTACAATGAGGTATGGAGCGCTCCGAGAATTGGCTTTTGACGATGAAACTTGTTTATTGTACTCTTTCTTTAGAAGTATTTGCTTTCTGAGTACTTCATAGCCAATACTCGTATCTTTAAAGAGTTCATCTAAAATATTGGAAATTTTTTCTTTATCTACTTTTACACTTACCTTTCTCTTGATATTTATTTTTTGGGTATCAACAAAAAATTTAAACTCGCTTTTCGCCTCTATTTGATCTAGAACATCCCCCAAATTGACATCATTCATTTCTAGGGTAATACGTGTATTTTGAGAGTAGGTGGTCGCATGGATCTGAAAGATGGACATTAAAATTAAAAATGCGGATAATTTCATTTTAAGATCCCATTTTAGGGTACACACAGGTGGACACCCAATTATAATAGGTTTTTTCATACTTTTGTAATGTTTAAAATTGGTTAATTAAGTTTAACCATAACCTTAATCGGGAAATGTTACGAGCATTTTCCGGTTTTTTGATTACGGTGGTTGCATGCGATGCTTATATTATTTTTTATCCATAGGCGCTTTGGAATACTTTATTATTATTTGATTGTCTTCGATTTTATATTCTATCCCGTAAGTTCGGTCTAAAATCTCCAATATTTCCTCTATACTCTCATCCGAGAAATATGCGTTAAAAGTATTTTTATCTAAAGCTTCATTCGAATTAATTATGGAAACATTGTAGTGTCGCTCTAACTTTTTGCGCATCTCACTAAAAGGAGTATTCCTAAATATTAGTTTATCTTGCACCCAAGAGGTATAGATACTCGTGTCTACATCATCTACTTTGAAATCTTTATCTCCTTTACGCCATACCCCTCTTTTCCCGGGCAGAAGTTTCACCTGTCCCATTTCATCATTTGGCCCCATTGAATCGTACAATTGTACACTTCCAGAGACCAAAACAGTACTTATATGGTCATCTTCGGAGTAAGCGGAAACATTAAATTCCGTACCCAACACTTTTACATCAACAGCACCCGTATTTACTACGAATGGACGTGCCTCATCCTTTGAAACTTTAAAAAAAGCCTCTCCTTTTAGAATAACTTCCCTAGGTTCATTCTTAACAAAATGGATAGGATATCTTATACTAGAACCGGAATTCAGAAACACCAACGTACCATCGGAAAATTCCAATTCAAACTTTTTTCCGTAAGGTACCTTTAATTCATTATACTTTAAAGATTCCACTTCTTTAACCGGCCTATATACTATTTTTTCATGCGTTTGAACGGCAATTACCTGTCCATCGGAATCCAAAATATTACTACTTTCAGACTCCTTCAATTTCTCCACGGTTCCATCTGTCAAATAGAGATTAGCCGCCTCATCCGATATTTGCAAAGTTGCTTCAGTGGCATTAGATTTTTGCAGTACTGTAAAGACAAGCCCCAACCCTATAAATCCCACAAAAAGAGCCGCATATTTAAACCAGATTTTGTGATAGTTATGCCTAACTTTTTTTTTCTTTTTTTCTTTTGATTTTATTTCAACCAAAAAATCTTCAAATGCTTGTTGAGAATTAATATTTGAATACTTCTTAAATAATAAAAAATCAATTTCCATGGCATTGATAAAATGTTTCTTAACCTCTTCAAAAGGATAATCCTTTATCAGTTCGAACATCTGAATATCATCAATTTTGCCATCAAAATAATCCCGGACAAGATATTCCAAAGTATCATTTTCCATATATCGTGATTATCATATACACAACTATGACCCTTTTTTTATCCTAAACCCTACATTTTTTTTGAATATTTTTTAATTTCCAATAATATTTGATAATCTTTTGCAAGATTTACATAAAATATTATAACTAATTACTTTTCCATTTGGTCAAAACAGACATCATATTACTCGATAGTTTAAAAAAGGGTGAGGAAAGGGCGTATAAACAACTATACAATCTCTATTACCATAATCTCGTGGTATACTGTTCCAATTTAACCAAAGATCAAGCCAGAGCCGAAGACATCGTACAACAAACCTTTGTAAAACTTTGGATAAAAAAAGACTCTTTACAAATTCAATCATCAATTAAGGGTTATCTATATCGTGCTGTTTATAATACTTTTCTGAAGGAATATCAAAAAGTAAAAAAAGAGGAGAGAGCCCTTATAGAAATGAAAAACAATGCTTTACTCAGTCTAGTCGACGACATAGAAAATATTGATCAACAAAGAATAAAACTTTTAGAATCTGCAATAGAACAATTACCGAGAAAAAATCGGGAAATATTCTTACTCAGTAAAAAATCGGGATATAAATACAGAGAAATAGCACTTCAAATGGATATTTCTGAAAAAGCTGTGGAAAAACACATCAGTAGGGCCAAAAAATCAATAAAAAATTGGTTCGAAAACCATAAGGTAGTCATGTTATTTACCCTATTAAAATCTAAACTATAATTTCACCATTAAGGTATATGCCCCTTCAACGATTAATTTATAAGTACATAAAAATTAATAGTTTGTTTAGTTTTATAGCCCTTATGAAAGTGGCAAGGTTACACATAGGTTTTCTTACTGCTTTAAATCCTCTCCAAACAATAAAAAGAAAATACCATTCATTTTACCATCGAGGGTATTACGTAAAATCGAAAAAGCCTTCGTAATATGGCCTTCAACAGATTTAGTTGATATATTCAGGTAATCAGCAATCTCATGGTTCGTAAGGCCCTCTTGTTTACTCAGCAAAAAAGCTTGCTTACATTTGGGCGGGAGGTTCTCAATTTCATTTTTTACATATACAATTATTCTTTCCAAGGAATTTTCCGAATCCTCTTGTACAAAAAATTTAAGGGTGTCGATATGCACCTTTTCCAAAGAAAAAACAGTTCTCATTTTTCGATATTGGTCAATAAAGCCATTGTAAACAGATTTGTATAAATAATTAGTCAGATCAATATCATCCTTTAACTTTTTACGTTGTTTCCAGATTTTGATAAAAACGTTCTGTACAATATCCTCAGATAAGTCATAATCCCTAATAAGTCCGAAGGCATAAGTACACAACTTATGATGGTAGGTTTCCACCAAATAGGTATATGCCTCTGAATCCCCCTTTTTTAGACCTTGAACAAAATCGGCCTCAGTGGTAAAATTAATTTGCATATGTGAAAATTGAAACAATTACGGTGTATGGTTGCCAAATTATAAAAATATTTACCAAAAAAGCAAGGGTTATGTAAAATTGATGCGTTTAGATTAAGGAATCATATGAAGTATGTCTAAAACAATTAAAACTCTTATAGTAAAATACCTTACGAAAGAAGCATCCATATCTGAGCTGGATAAACTTTCTAAATTGATTGAAAACCCTTCTCATAGAGAGGAGCTAATTAGACATATAAAAATCAACCATGCAATCGATTTCAATATGAAAAAGTTTGGTACTGACAATTCCAAGAGGCGGCTGCTGGAGTATATAGAACAGGAAAAGAAAACCCATAGGAGGCGAAAAGTATTTAATTTGGTAAAATGTGCTGCTGTAATACTATTGTTTTTTGGTCTCGGGTATTTTTATAAAAACGGATTGCAGCAAAAAATCCCAGATCCCTTGAACACCAAAAAAATGAACCCGGTAGCCTTACGGGATTCAATAACAGTAGGTTCCGACAAGGCCACCCTCACCTTGGAAGACGGCACTCAAATCGATTTAGAAAAAGGAAAGGCCCTACATACCAAGCATATAAAAAGCAATGGGGAAAAACTGGAATATGATTCCACCAACAGTTCCAATACCGAGATAGTCTATAATTATCTTACTATCCCGCGAGGAGGTCAATTTCACCTGAAATTGGCTGATGGGACCTTGGTTTGGCTCAATTCGGAGAGCCAGTTAAAATATCCGGTGGAGTTTATCGAGGGTAAGACACGGGAAGTAGAACTGGTCTACGGCGAAGCCTATTTTGAAGTGTCGCCCAGTACAGAACACAAGGGTGCTACCTTTAAGGTGCTAAACCCCTCACAAGAGATAGAGGTATTGGGAACAGCGTTCAATGTAAAAGCCTATCGAGACGAAAAGAATATTTATACCACCTTAGTCGAAGGGGAAATAAGTATTGGGGCTGGCACTACAAAGCAGATTCTAAAACCGAATCAGCAGTCGAACGTAAATCTTGAACACATGAATATTACTATAATTCCTGTGAATGTAGCTTATGAAATATCATGGAAAAAAGGGTTCTTCAGTTTTAAAGGGAAATCCTTGGAAGCTATTGCCAAAGTGCTATCTCGTTGGTACGACGTAAATATTATATTTTCTAAGCCAGAACTTAAAAATGTTAGGTTTAACGGTGTCTTAAGCAAAGAAGAAACAATCGACGAAATATTAAATAGTATTCTGACTACCAATTCGATAGAGGCCTATGAAATAAAAAATAAAGAAATTACCATAAAATAAAGAAAAGGAATAAAGTTTATACCTGGACAGTACTGCGCTTTATCCCCTCTTTGCATCAATTGATTAATAATTGTTTAACCAACAGACACTCAAATTTATGAAAATTAAATTTACTAACAATCTCTTCCGCCAGCGGAAAGAGCTACTAAAGTTCATCATGAGAACCTTTATTTTCTTGCTTTGTTCCACTGCTTTTGGCTTCACTTCAGGTGAAATTTTTTCTCAGAAAACCAAAATCCAAATTGACAGGGATCAGTTGGCATCTATCGACGAGGTCTTCGATTTGTTAAGGGATCAGACCGACTATACCTTTATATATCAAGAGGATCTTTTCAAGAATGTGCCCAAAGTAAGACTAAAAAAAGGAACCATTCGAGCAAACAAATTATTGGAAACCTGTTTCTCGGGCAAAGATTTTAAATTAAATCTTAATGGTAATAAAATTGTAATAATTCCAACCCATTCTTCAAGCGAAGAACGGCAAACATTAACTATTTCAGGAAAGGTCTTAGATACGGAAGGACATCCCCTTCCCGGAGCTAATATCATTGAGAAAGGTACCACTAATGGAACCCAAGCAGATTTTGACGGTAATTTCACTATTGAAGTTAAAGATACAAATGCCATTTTAGTGTTCTCCTATATCGGTTTTGCATCAAAAGAAGTGGTTTTAAATGAACAAACAGAACTCAATGTTACGCTTAGCGAAAGTGCGGCGGGATTAGACGAAGTAGTGGTCGTAGGCTACGGTACGCAAAAAAGACAAGCCGTAACCGGTGCGGTTGCAGTAGCCGATCTAGAGACCTATAGAGAGGTTCCCGTCAATAATGTACTTGAAACCGTAAAAGGTACGCTACCCGGGTTAAATGTGGGAAGTGTGAATACCGCAGGAGCTGTAGCCGGTTTAAGCATTAGAGGACAAAACTCTTCCTCAGCAAGCAATACCCCTTTGATTGTTGTTGATGGCGCCATTTTTAATGGAAGTCTAGCAGATATAGCCGCTAATGATATTGAAAATCTTACCGTACTTAAAGATGCGAGCGCCGCTGCGGTATATGGCTCCCGGTCTGCCAATGGTGTAATACTAATAGACACCAAAAAAGGAAGGGGAATAGATGGAAAGCCGCGCTTTGATGTAAAATTCAGCAATGGTATGAGCAATCAGCTGAAGCCCTTGGAAGTCTATGACGCAGAGGGATATCTTCAACGAATATTGGATATCAGGGCAAATCAAGGCTTAGAAGCAGACCCGAATAGAATTAGATTTTATTTGCAAGAGGAGGAACTTAAAAATTATGACGCCACTGCCGACCACAGACCGACTTTAATAGATGCTTTCGATTTAATAAATCAAGCGGGATATATCTACAATACAACAGTTAGTGTTGCCAATAGCACTGAAAACACCAATTATTATATTGCCGGAACCTTGGTAAAGCAAAAAGGAGTAGTAATAAATGATGAATATAAAAATATTTCCGGCCGTGTCAATATTGACAGTGACTTGACCGATTGGTTTAACTTGGGGGTAAAGAGTTTTTATAGCCTAAGGGATTATTCAGGAGATTCACCCGGGATGTACAGAGCGACTCACTTCAGCCCCTATGCCTCGGTATATAACGATGATGGCTCTTATAAGCAGTTTCCTCAATCCACCACTTCCTTTAACAGCCCTTTCTGGGAAATAGCAACAGAAGATACCGATATAAGAAATAATCTTTCCGGGGTAATTACCAGTGTCATTAAAATACCATGGGTCAAGGGCCTTACCTATCAGACAACTTTTTCGAATACTTTACGATGGGATGAAAGAAATGAATTTTTTGACAAAAACACCATAGATGGAAAAGGTAAAAACGGAATAGGACGACGTACCTATTCACGGTATTATAATATGTTGTTCGACAACTTTCTAAAATACAATAACTCCTTCAATAAACATAATGTCGATGTCACGCTACTCTTTTCAAAAGAGCATTCTTCTTCTGAAAGTTTATATGCCTATGCCGAAGATTTTGACAATACTACACTCGGTACGTATGCCCTAGAAAATGGAACAACCCAGATTGTAAACACAGGTGGTGGTGAAACGGATGCCAGAGGTTTGATGGCCCGTGCAACGTATGGCTACGACAATAGGTACTCATTAACAGGTACGGTGCGTCGAGACGGTTATTCTGCATTCAGCAAAAATAAAAAATGGGGCGTATTTCCATCTGTGGGTTTTAACTGGAACATTTCCAATGAAAACTTTATGGCCAATGTAGATAAAATCGACAACTTAAGCCTTCGCCTATCATATGGTTCAAATGGAAACCAATCGATCAGTGCCTATAGCACACTTGCAAAAGTGTCCACATCCCAATACATTTTTAATGGTTTGGACTCCTACGCGCTGACCCAATACATTTCATCTTTGGCCAATGACAACTTGGGGTGGGAAACCACGACCGGCACCAACCTTGGGTTAGATTTCGGTTTTTTCAATAATAGAGTTCGAGGTTCTATAGACGCTTATAGCACCAAGACCAACGATTTAATATTCAACCTTTCACTTCCGTTAGCTTCAGGCAATAGCAGCATCAACTCTAACATTGGCGAAATACAAAACAAAGGAATTGAAGTTAACTTAAGTACACTGAATGTCGACAAAGAGAACTTCAAATGGTATTCCGATTTTGCATTTTCCCTGAACAGAAATAAAGTCGCCTCAATTTTAGGTAAAGACAATGACGGCGATGGAAAGGAAGATGACCTTATCAATGACGGCTATTTTATTGGCGAATCTTTGGGCTCTATCTATACCTATGATGTGACGGGCATATGGCAGCAAGAAAATGTCGACAACGGCAGTATTATGGCCGGAATGCGCCCTGGAGATTTTATCTTGGAAGATATCGATGGTGACGGCACTATTTCTTCAGATAAAGACCGGCAAATCATCGGCAACTCAAACCCTAATTTCCGGTGGAGTTGGACCAATACGCTAAAGTATAAAAACTTATCCTTAATGCTCTATTTCTATTCAATATGGGGTGGAAACGACTGGTATTTATCCGGCAACAACGACCCCTACAACGATGGATATGTAGGTGCAGCCAACATTAACCGTCCGGTATATGATTATTGGACCCCGACGAATACTAATGCTGAATTTCCCAGTACCGATTACGGTAACGCTCCATTTAGGGGGACAAAGTACATTGACCGAAGTTTTATCAAATTGCAAAAGGTGGCCCTAACCTACGACGTTACAGAGTTCGTTAAACCTTGGGGGCTAAACGGATTAAGTTTTTCACTTAGCGCAGATAACTTGGCCACGTACGCTCCACATTGGAACGGTCTAGATCCGGAAACCGATAGTGGGTTGAGCGATACGGCAATACCATCCATTCGCACCGTACTACTTTCAATGGCATTAAGCTTTTAAAGTTTAGAACGCTCAATGTGTAAATTTTCAAAAAGAAAATGATTGATTTTAAGAGATTCTATTTTTTTGAAATTACAATAAAGAATGAATTGCGTAAAAATATCTAAAAGATTAATTTATAAAATATACCAATGAACTATTATAAATATATATTTCTGTTTCTCATAGTTTTGGGAGGAACTATTTCCTGTAATCTCGACGAAGCTCTAGAGGAAACACCAAAAGATTTTTTAAGTCCCTCAAATTCTTTTACCGATAAATCAGGTTTCGAATCGGCTTTGGCCCATATCTACTTGACCATTAGAACCAACATGTACGCAAATTCCGATAGCCGGGATAATTTTGACATGCTTGGACTCGGACTTGATTTAGGTTCCAATCAAATTGACAATACGCAACATAATGAATATTTTCAATGGAATGTATTTAATGCTGACAATAGCTTTGTCAAAAAATGGTGGGGACGTCTTTATAATTGGATTTTTCTGGCCAACGTAATTATTGAACGTTCAGAGGACATAAATGTTACTTGGGAATCCGAGGAAGAAAAGAACGCCGTTGTTGCCGAAGCGAGATTCATCAGAGCATTTGCATATCATTTTTTGGCTAATATGTGGGGCGGCGTGCCATTGGTTTTAGATGAAACAAAGTCTCCAAAATTCGACTATAGTCGCGCATCTCAGCAAGCAGTTTACCTCCAATGTAAAGAGGATCTTGAATTCGCCGTTCAGTGGATGCCGACCGTGGAAAACCTGCCGGGCGGAAGGGCCCCTCGAGCAGCAGCCTATCATTTATTGACAGAAGTTAATATTTCCCTAGAAGATTACGATGGGGCCATAACAGCGGCTACCATGGTAATAGATAATCCAAACTTTAATTTAATGACCGAACGTTTCGGTCAGTTGACCGATTTTCAATTTAATGGATATGATTACCAAGGTGAGAATGAAACTTGGGGCGATGTGTATTGGGATTTGTTCCGGGAAAACAACATGAATTGGCTTGAAGGAAATCATGAAGCCATTTGGAACGTAGAATTTGACCCGACTATGGTAGGCGGTGGCAATGTTGGTCAATGGGGCGGAAATTTTGGTCTCGAAAGATGGTGGGGTGTAATATGGTGGAACCAAAAAGATAAAAATGGAGTCAGTAATTGGCTCATGGATATTTTAAGTGGAAGACCCGTTCAAGGTATAACTGTTACCGATTACGCAGATTTTATAATTTGGGATTATAAAGATGATTGGGACCAAGATATCAGGAATTCAAAATATAACATACAACGCACCTATTATTGGACCAATCCTGCTAGTGAGTTTTATGGGCAGCCAATGACAATTGATAATACGGGTGACCCGGACACTTTCTACAAAAACACAAAACCTTTCTACAAAAAGGCAGCGACCGCCATACACCATAACCAGTTCCAGGATGCAAGTAGCGGTCAAGGACACGATAATGGGCGTATCTACAAAGACTGGTATATCATGCGTTTGGCCGAAACTTATCTTTTGAGAGCCGAAGCTTACTTTCTTAAAGGAGATGGGGAAAACGCCGCCAATGACATTAATAGTGTAAGAAACAGGGCTAATGCCACAGCCGTTACTGCCGGAGAAGTTGATTGGGATCTACTTTTGGACGAACGTGCACGGGAGCTTTATATGGAAGAATTCCGTTTCAACACTTTGCTACGAACAGGCAAATTGGTAGAACAACTCATGAAGTATAATCCCGTGGTCATTCAAAATGGATATAATTTGGGCGACCATTTAAATAAATTGCCAATTCCAAGTTCGGAAATTGAGGCTAATTCAGAAGTCACATTAGAGCAGAATCCCGGTTATTGAAAATAGTTGAGTTGAGTTAGTTTTGAATAGTGCCATCACGGGAAAGCTGGGGTGGCATTATTTCAATGATAGAACCCGTGGAAGAATCACGCAAACCTTTGACATGGCTAATGGTTATGAATTTCAAGTACTTCTCAAAGAAGTAATATTCAAATCGATTTAAGGAAATGGTGACAAACTATATAATAAAAACAATGAATTTTTATGAAAGTTCAGAATAAGCGACCACTATACGTTCAGGGTTTGACTATACTATCCCTGGTATTTTTGACATTAGTTCAATGTCAAACTTCTAAGAAAGAATCTTTTTTTAATGGACATGAGGTAAGAGGTGGTTTGAATAACGTGCTTTCTAAGATGGAAAATAGAGATACTGTTAGAGTAGCCTATTTAGGCGGAAGTATCACGGCACAGCCAGGTTGGCGAATTCATTCGTTCAATTGGTTTAAAGAAAATTACCCGAATACGAAGTTTATAGAAATCAACGCAGCAATAGGAGGAACTGGCTCTCCATTTGGAGCTTATAGGCTGAAAGACCAAGTGTTACAATACCATCCTGATTTAGTATTCGTCGAATTTGCGGTAAACGACTCTAATACTAATCCAGAGGAAATTACCCGTTCCATGGAGGGAATTACACATCAAATTTGGAAACAAAACCCTGAGATAGATATCTGTTTTATCTATACCATTAAAGAAGATTTTTTAGATATCTACAAAAAAGATAGTCTGCCATCTTCTATAACAACAATGGAAAAAATTGCAGAGCATTACCAGATTCCATCAATCAATTTTGGCCCAGAGGTTCTTCGAAGGGTAGATGAAGGCAAAGTTCTATTTAAGGGCAATAAGGAAACTAACGATACCATAGTAGTGTTTAGTCCTGATGGGGTTCATCCATACCCCGAATCAGGTCATAAAATTTATCATGAGGTTTTTGTAAGTGCGCTTACTGAAATGAAGTCAGAAGTAGCGAACAACGTTGTTAAACACAATATTGTCGAACCCCTCATTGCCAACCCATCTGTGGATACAAAAATGATTGATTGGGATAAAATTGATTCAAAAGAAGAATTAACCGCTATTGAAACCAAAAGCGACTCCATTTATAAAAAATTCACGAGATACTTTAACAATATAGGAAAAGGTGTTCCAGGAGATTCTTTGTCTTTTAAATTTCGAGGCCAAGCCTTTGGGTTTTATGACGTCATCGGACCAGGCACGGGGACCCTTGAAGTCGCTGTTGATGGTAAAAAACAAAATATTAGCCGGTTTGATGGGTATTGCACCTATTGGAGAATAAGCTATAAGACCATAGGTGGATTGGCTGATTCGATTCATACGGTATCGATTAAAGTGCGCGAAGAACCTATCGACAAGAATAAAATCCTCTCTGCAAATAACCGTTCAATAGGCGAACCTGAAGATTACACGGAACTCAACTGGTATCTCGCTAAAATACTAATAGATGGTGATTTGCTAAATCACAAAATTTATAATTGATTTTAAAGCCATAAAATGAATATGTACAAAACTTGTAAATTTTTCCTATTTAACCTTTTATTCTTGACCTCCCTATTAGCAACAGCTCAAAAAGGGGGCTTTATCGATGCGGCCGAATTCGGCTTTTCGCCTGATGCCACCGGATTGGAAAACGTAAAGGCGCTTCAAAAAGCAGTAGATCAAACAGGCACCATTGTCATAAGCCGACCAGGAACCTACAAAGTGGCAGGAACCACCTATATTGGAAGCAATACCACCCTTGATTTTGGCAATGGCGTGGTTCTACAAAAAGTCGATGAAGTTGGTAAGTTTTCACATGTGCTGCTCAACAAAGGTGCTTTGACAAAAACCTATGATGAACATATTACCATTAAAGACCTTGTCGTCAAGGTCAATGGTGTCGACCTGGTCTTTAACGAAGTATTCGGCCTTAGGGGCCAAATTGCATTTTTTTATGTCAAGGATTTAAGAATCGAAGGATTTCGCTGTTATGACATTATGCCCGCACAATTCGGAATTCATGTTTGTACTTTTGAAGACCTAATCATTGATAATACTATTCTCAAAGGCAAAAAGGATGGTATTCACCTTGGGCGCGGAAATAGATTCAGAATTTCCAACGCGGTTTTCGAAACTATCGATGATGCACTCGCCTTAAATGCCCATGATTACGCTACATCGAACCCCGAATTAGGATGGATCGAAAATGGACTGATCGAAAATTGCCATGATTTGGCATCAGATCAAAAACTGGTCGGCTATTTCTGTCGAATATTGGCAGGGGGCTGGATCGATTGGAAAGAAGGCATGGAAGTTCAAAAAGCAGATGCCGTGGTCTCAAACGGAAGAATATACCGGGTTAATGCCGACCCTGACGGTAAAATATACAAATCGACTACCCGACCTACCCATACCCAAGGAACCAAGGAATTGGATGGCATTAAGTGGGTAATGACACAAGAAGATGTCGAATACGTCGCGGGAGTAAGGAACGTGACATTTAGGGATATCTATCTAGAAAAACCAAGAACTGGCTTTTCAATCCATTTTGACAATGGCAAATGGAGCCGTTCTTACTATCCCGGGGCAGAGATTCCGATGCAAAGACAGTTAGTGTTCGACAATATCAGGGTATTACATAACGGCTCTCGTGAATTATTAGGTGTAGACACTCCAATAGATGCCATAACCATATCCAATTCAAGTCTTGGTAATACAGGTATAAAATTTCATTCCAATAAAGCCATGAAAGAATATTTTCCAACAAAAATCAGTATTTCAGGAACGGTATTTAATGCTAAGGGAGAAATGAATTTAATCGATAATTCGGTGGAAAACAAAATCATCTATTTGAAGACTTCAAACAGCATTGAAACCAGCGAGGGTTTTTCGGCCATAGTTCACAATCAAAGCGGAAAATTAATCATTGATTCAGATTTGACCGGTCTTAGAGATTAAACAAAGATTGCCCATTGGCATCCTTCCCAAAATAAGAGAACATTTTTTTTCACAAACCGGCTATTGCCCATCTACAGGCATGGCCTCTTTAATAGGTGCCATAAATATTCCCTCGGCCTGCCATATTTCCGCCATTCTTGAAAGTGATTTTAAGAAACTCTCAAAATCCTTACGGTTGGGCCGTGTCCAACCCACTTCGGCGTAAGCGGCAATTCTAGGGAAAGTCATAAAATCCATATAACCGCTACTCGGAATCCATTCACCCCACATTTGGCAGCCCGTTCCAATAATACGCTTATGGTATTTTTCATCAAGATCCTCGGGAACCGGATCAAAATCGTACGCTCTTCGCAGCGAGATGTCTTTGTACGAATAGTCTAAATAGGTTTCAGAATGTAATGAATTCACAATATCATAACCCTCCGAGGCCGCCTGAGCCATTAATTTTATATCTCCTTTCCAAAAATGGACGACAGAGCTTTTGGACAATTTTTCTTCGGCCCCTTCATCTTTTGCCGACTGATAATCGTGTACATTATGCCCCAAAATCTCGTTCCATCCCATCATTTTTCTTCCCTTGCTTTCAATATACCTCGAAATCTTATTGGTAAAATCGATTTGTACATCTGCAAAACTTTTCAAGTTATTCTCCTTCATATAGCTCTTTATATCCTTTGAACTTTCCCAATGGTCATATTTAGCTTCATCACCTCCAATATGGATTACTTTGGAGGGGAACAACGCCATAACTTCATCCAATACATTAGTCAAAAAACTAAAAACTTTTGGGTTCGCAACGTTAAAAATATCCTTACTTACTCCAAATTTTATGGGTACTTCTATTTGTTTTCCGGAGGAACCCAACCATGGATATGCAGCGATGGCCGCCGAAGAATGTCCGGGTATTTCTATTTCGGGAACAACGGTTATGTGCCTTTCCCGTGCATAGGAAACTATTTCCCTGATCTCATCTTGGGTGTAGAACCCTTCATGAGGAACACCAGACTGAATCGGACTTTGCCATTTTCTTGGGCCCACTTGGGTGGTCGGCCTTTTTGAACCTATCTCGGTCAATAAGGGGTATTTTTTTATTTCGATGCGCCAGCCTTGATCATCGACCAAATGCCAATGGAAAACGTTCATTTTCAGTCGTGCCATTTCGTCTAAAATTTTCTTTACCTGTTCCTTCCCTTTAAAATATCGTCCTTCATCCAGCATATAGGCCCGCCACCCGAATCGGGGCGTATCTTTTATTTCCATATGGTCAAGCGTCCATTTCCCATCTTGTTCTTTAAAAGACTGCCTCAATGTTTGCAACCCATAAAATAAGCCCTGTTCACTAGTCGCAGCGATGCGTATACCCTTTTTATCTACCCGCAGCGTATAACTTTCTTCAGAATCCATTTCCTTTGCACTCAACTCGAACAAAAGATCGACCGTCGCTGTCTTTTTATCAACTGTTTTTACTTTCCATCCAAAATCTTCCTCTAGAACAGTTGTGGTATACTTCGTAATATGTTGAAGACCGCTTTTGCCATGCACGGTAAAGTCTTCACCTGAAAATATATAATGGCCACTTTTTTTTATGACCTGATTGGGCCTTGGAATAACCTGAACGTCACTAGATTGCCCTAAAATGGCGAAGGGAAGCATCGTTAAGAATAGGCTTAAAATAGAGTTTTTGAGTTGTTTGAACATTTTCAACAATTTGATTAATATTTGTTTTGCTGCCAGGTTTGTGTCTTTGGCAAAAATAGCGTTCTATTTTTCTTACAATGAAATTTTCAAATCTTTAATTTTTCATCAATGTTAAGGAACCAGAAAATTTGGAAAATCTTCAATTTTTTCACAACCAATCTGTTCCATAACCTGTTTTAATTCCGTTTTCAAAAGTGATATGGTGTGTGTACCCCCTTTAGTTCCAAGGGCACCTACACCATACATAAAAGAGCGCCCCATAAAAGTAAAGGCCGCCCCACTGGCCAAAGTTCTTGCTACATCGGGCCCTGAGCGAATACCACTGTCCATCATAATTTTAATCTGGTCGCCATATTTTTCCGCTATTCTCGAAAGTGGATTAATCGTAGATTCCCCGGCATCCAATTGTCTTCCCCCATGGTTGGATACAATTATACCATCTAACCCTAAGTGGATCGCTTTCTCGGCATCGGCTTCGTTTGCCACGCCTTTCAAAACCAATTTCCCTTTCCACAAATCTCTAATAGGCTTGATTTTTTCCTTGTCCAACCTTCCGGAAAAAGTCTGATCCATAAATTCACCCAATTGCTTTAGGTCTAATTTTTTGGGCATATAAGGTTTTAGCGTCTCAAAATTTGGTTGGCCATGTAGAAGTGTTTTTAAGGCCCATTCTGGTTTTTCTAATATTTGAAGCATATTTTTAATCGACATTTTAGGTGGCAGGGCCAAACCATTTCTAACATCCCTAGGCCTAAAACCAAAAGTGGGCACATCACATAAAATAACCAAAACGGAGCACTGGGCCGCTTCTGCCCGTTTGATGAGATCATCCCTTAATCTATTTTCTGTTGGATGGTATGGTTGAAACCATGCACTGCCCTGAGTAATTTCAGATATCCATTCAATACTACTGGTGGTCACTGTGCTAAGTATGAAGGGTATATTATGTTTGAAAGCCGCCTTTGCCAATATTTCGGGCGAATTGGGCCACATTAGGCCTTGAAGTCCCACTGGGGCTATACCAAAAGGGGCGTCGTAAGTGTGTCCGAAAAGTTCTGTCGCCATAGATGAACAAGTATGCTCGGTAAGGTAATTCGGTACAAGTTCTACCTTGCGGATCTCTGAAGTGTTTTTAAGAAGGTTTACATCTTCATTACAACCACCATCAAGGTACTCAAAAGCAAATTTGGGCATTTTTCTCTTGGCCTTGTTCCTCAAATCCACAATTGAGGGGTACCTTGGATTTATCTTTATTTCCTTGCTCTTCATTTTTTCCTTTCTCATTTTAGAGGGATTAAAACATTTACCCATCTTATTACTTTCATAACTATTTTTAGTTTTACGGTGATTACATATAGAAAAAAATGTCTATCGACTAAAAAAAGGCTCCTATTTGTCGGAGCCTTTCCTCTCAACTAACCTAACCACTTACTTGAAAAAATATCTATTCGCAATAGGCTTATTATAAACGATTGCGACCACATTCAATCTCTCTTAGTCTTATTTCAATACTATCGGTCTGTACCCCCCTTTGGTTCTGAAGTAAAATATCAAAATCAAATAGCACACCAACATAATCACCGGAAATATAATGACCTTCGCCAAAGCCATTTGTGTGCCCTTAATTTTCAGGTCTTCAACAAGTGCATTTACCCCTTCAGGATGGTCAACCCCGACAAGAACACCCTTAACCTGTGCCATATCAAGCGTCTCAAAATCGATAATGGAATAGATGGTTTCCTCTTTTAAAGGCAACGCTACTTTCCCGTTCTTTAATAAAGTCGAGGGGAAGGCCTGAGCCAATTCATGAGAAGCCTCCAATTGTTCAATTTGTGAATTGGATTGGAACGCACCAATAATAGGTGCCCCCAACATACCTACGGTCAACATACCGATGCCACTTACGGCATTCAAGGTAAGTGCTCCTCCCTTAGGCGTCTGTTCCGCCACCACACCTAAAGTAGTCGGCCAGAAAAACGTCTTTCCCAAACCATATAATGTCGCAGCGGCAAAAATCAACCATCCCGTGGATATGGAAAGAAAATAGAGCCCTAAAATGGCAAGTACACAACTAATGACCAACAAGACCAATGGTGAAACTTGGCGCAAAATGGATCCTGCAAAAAGCCGAAGCACCAACATGATGGCCGAAGTATATATCAGCACCCAACCCGCATCGAAACCTTTGCTGCTGGAAATATCGTGCATAATGGACTGAATCCAAGAATCCGTTCCGAGTTCGGTAGTGGCCAAAGGCATGATTATAAAACATAGGAATAATAGTATGGGGCGGCCCCATGTCTTTACATACCACCCGAAGGCTGCCACCATTAGTACGCCTATCCCAATGAACATGTAACGCACAAAGTAATCTTCTGGTCCCGGGTTGAAAAAATCATTCAACTGGAGTACCACCAAAAATGCCACGAGGGAAGCTCCGCCGACACCAAACTCTTGTAGCATTTCTTTATAGCTCACTCCCGCGGCTACACGTTCATTGGGCGGAAATTCCTGTCTGATGAGCATCAAATAATACATCATGGCCGGAACCACCGTGATTGCAATTTTTATCCACCACTCCACGTTGCCTAAGGCTATTACAATAATTCCTGCAAGCACTAATCCCGCAGGCCAAGCGGCATGTAATATATTCAACCACTTGGTCTTGTTTTTGTTGAACATGGTCGCGACCACCGGATTTATAAAAGCTTCTACCGTACCGTTGCCCAAGGCAAATACCAAACTTCCCCAATACAAAAGATCATAAGCTGTATCAAGGTCGCCGTACTGCAAATATTGGTAGGCAAAATAGCCCATTACCCCCCAAGTCAAATGCCCCAAAAAAGCAAAGACCATTGCCACTTTGTAACCGATCTTATCAATTAAGAGGCTAAAAAAAATAATAGCTACAAAAAATGGCCATATGCCGATACCCATAAGTTTTCCCGCCTGAGCCGGGTTAAGACCAAAGGCCTCGCTCCAAGTATCTACAAGGAATACTCTGGTAATGAAACCGAAAGCCGTGGTCAATAACGCAATAAAACACCCCAAAAAAAGTATCCTTTTTCTTGACTTATCCGCTTTTGGTAAATTTTCCATAATTCTATTTGTATAATTTTAAATGCCAGGTCTTTGAATCGCATTCTAACGGGTAAGACCTATTTCAAGTTCCAAGGATTTAAACTTTTTTGTCAATTCGGTGAGTGAAGATTCGACCGCCATCCGCTCCAAAGATGAAGCCCCAACAAAACCATGGGCCGTCGTATTTTCTAGAATAATCTTTACATCATCAGGGGTATTGATGGGCCCACCATGCGCCAAGAAAATAGTATTTTCATTGACCTTTTTTCCCGCATCAATAATTTCCTGGGTTCTTTTGATGGCAAAGTCCATATTTACCGTTGCGCCAACTACGCCGATCGATCCGCCGACAGTCGTGCCCACATGGGCTATGATGGCATCGGCGCCAACTTCGGCCATTTGAACGGCCTCTTCCGGTGTGGCCACGTAAACACATGAAAAAAGATCCATTTCCGAGGCCAAACGTACCATTTCAACTTCTTTATGGAAGCCCATACCGGTCTCTTCAAGAATATCTCTAAAACTACCATCGACGATAGCGTGCGTAGGGAAATTGTTCACGCCGGAGAACCCCATATTCTTTACCTGGTGTAAAAAATGCCACATTCTCCTGCGGGGATCTGATCCGTGGACTCCACAGAATACAGGAATCTCTTCAACAACCGGCAATACTTCAAATTCCCCGATCTCCATAGCTACTGCATTGGCGTCTCCATACGCCATTAGCCCGGCTGTTGATCCATGACCTGACATCCTAAAGCGTCCCGAATTATAAATAATCAGGAAATCGGCCCCACCCTTTTCTATAAATTTGGCACTTATTCCTGTTCCGGCTCCAGCACCAATAATGGCTTTCTTTTGAGCTAAGGTCTTTTGTAATCGATGTCTAACTTCTTCTCGGGTATATGGGTTACCCTTCCCTGTCCATTTATTCGGCATTTTGTTCTATTTTTTTTATAATTCGTTTGTTTACTGCATTATTTTCAACAAGCGTTCTACCAATTTCTTGGCAAAAGCTTCATCATTGATGTGCACATCCATTTCAACAACAGGTAAATGGCCCTTAGCATTTTCCTTTATTGATCCGAACAGGGCATCATCCGCTACGGGGTCATAAAAAATCTCTCCTATACTGTCAATTTGTGATATCCCTTTTAAAGGGATGAGGATTTCAACAGCAGCGTTGGAGCGTTTTAATTTTTCGGAAAGCTGTTTGCCCAGAATCTGGTTTTCCTTATTATCCGTCCTCATCAGGGTCACGTCCGGTGCCCAACTGTAGAGCTTTCTGGTTTTGTATTCCTTAGGAAGTGTATCCATTTGAGCAAAATTTACCATGTCTAGACATCCGGGTACCACAATCTGGGGGATACCTATTTCCGATGCCGCAGTAAGTCGCTCTGGCCCCGCACTTAATATGCCCCCACAAAGTTCATCGGCAAGCTCCGTTGTGGTAATATCCAACACCGCATCAAATACTCTTTCCCGAATCAAGGCTTCCATAGTAGCTCCTCCGACCCCAGTGGCATGAAAAGCCATGACCTCATATCCTTTCTCCCTTAATAGTTCGGTGCATTTATCCACACATTTGGTCGTGTTGCCGAACATACTGATGGCGATACTTTTTTTGACATCGGCGGCGACATCGACTTTTGTTTCCGCCATTGCAGTAATGGCCGCTGCCGCTTGCCGTATTAATAGCCTACTGATCCGATTGATACCGGCCACATCAACGACAGATGACATCAGGGTAATATCCTTCACTCCTATCTGCCTAGACAGGTCTTTGGCGACTACGGTACTCAAGCAGAATTTCGGAATCCCCAAAGGCACCGCCTGCATAGCCTCCAAGATAATATAGGTGCCACCGCCGCCTCCCATACCAATAACAGCGGTAATCTGGTTTTTCAAAACCAAGTCTGCCAGTATGACCGCAGCACCCTTTCCCATCAATTCTACTGCCCGACCTCGATCATTGGACTGTCTGATGGATTCCAATGTATCACCAGAAGCAGCAGCTACGGCAATCTGGTCAACATCGATCGGAAAATCGACCGCAGTTTCCATTATTCCCGTATTTATTGTAATTATCCGCTGATTTTGTGCCTTAAGACAATTTAGGAGATAGGAAAAATCTTCTCCTTTAGTGTCAAAACAACCCAGCATTACGATACTTCTATTGGTTGTGTCCATATATTTATTGCAACATTGATTATACGTTGAAATCGAAAACTACTACCCGTTCTAATTTAGGCACTACCACCTCCTTCGCCTCTTCGTGAATGGGATGGGGCAGGTAGGCTTCGCGAGATTCGGGGCTATCGAAGGTCATGATAAAACCATGGGTAAAACCATCATTTAGACCTTCAGAACTATCATAAGGCCCGTACTCCATGTCCAATAGCCCAGGTATTTGACCTACCATGGCCATCATAGTGGTGAAACAATTATCGATTTGAACATCGCTTACGCCTTTCTTGAACTGGAACATTCCATAATGTCTAGTCATAATTCTATTTTTAGGTATTAAATTGATTTTTATTCCTTTCTTTCCTTTACTTCTGGATAAAGGCAAATACTCCTTTTTTATTTGACGTTACAATATCGGTTTTACCATCTCCATTAAGGTCTCCCACAGAAATCTGTCTTCCCACACCTGAGTTATCATCTATCTTATATGGTACAAGTTCTGCCGACCCATCTGCATGTCTCCGGGTTTTGAACCAATACAACACCGCAGGATCCTCCGCTCCTGGGTCACGCCCATTATGGGCATAATAGCATTTACCAGTCACGATATCTAGAATGCCGTCGTTGTCGATATCAGTGCTGGCCATTGCGTGCAATTGACCAAATGACACCCCAAATGGGTTGTCTTCCGATTTATCGGTCATCACCTTATGTTCACTAAAACCGATTTCCCCTTTATCATCTATTTGTTCGTACCAAGAGAGCCCATAACCGTGACCGTCGATAGCGGTCACCACATCATTATAGCCGTCCCCATCTACATCATAGACAAACATTTGGGCACCTCCTTTTCCCTCGGAAAACGGATAAGGATGGTAACTCCAAGGGGTAATTCCATCCCAATGTACGGGCTGTTCCCACCAACCGCTTTTTTCAAGTACATCCTTCAGTCCATCCCCATTGATATCTCCTACCCCTAGGCCATGGGAATACACTGGAAAACGATTTTGATTCTCTTCGGAAATGGGAAATACCTGCCACCCTTCCTTATTTCTTTTGTGTGGTATTCCAAGCATTAACCTTCCTTCGCTGAAAGCCAATAATTCCTTTTTTTCATCACCAACGACATTGACCAAAACTGGTGATTCATGACATACATTGACGACGGCCTTACGATATTGGGGTTCAGGTACCGGTTTACTAACGGGAAACGATTTCTTTCCCGGATCTTTGATCCACCTACTGTCCGTTCCCGGGAGCCCAATTTGAAGAATATCGATCCAACGATTTCCATCGATAAGGGAAGGAAAAGTAAAAAAGTTAGTGGCGTACCCTTCAAGACCAGGACCGGTTATTGGAAAATAATTAACGGGGCCATAGGCATACGCTACTTTAAAATTCGGGCCTTGCCACCATAATGGTCCGGCAATGATATCGCTATGCCCATCGTTGTCGATATCACCTATCGAAGCTCCCTCGGAGACATACCTATCTAAAAGTATTTTCTTTTGAAAAGACACCCCGGATGGCATCTGACTTGTCTGTCCCCAGAGGATTGTTAAGGGAAACAACACGGAGCAAGACAAAATGAATATCTTAATTTTCAAACTTATCATTCCACCTTTCCTTTTTACTTTAAAGTTTTAATAAATGCCAGTAGATCAGACACCTGCTCATCGGAATAATTATCAATGAGGCCTTTGGGCATAAAGGAACGCCCCCCCAAGAACCCTTGTGAAGCGATGTCAGAAACTTGGATAAATTGACTACTCCCCCCCATGAATCCGATTGTGGTACCGCGTTCATCTTTTTTTACCAGATATCCTTCGATATTGCTACCGTCTGTCTTGGTAAGCCTATAAACCGCATAACTACTTTCAACAGCTGCATCGGGATTTAAAATTGCGGTCAACAACGCCTCGTTTTCCCGCAACGCCGAACCATCCAATGCCGGGGCAAAATCATATCCCTCACTACCAACGCTGTGGCACATAAGACAAGCCTGAAACAATTTTTTCCCTTTTTTCGGTATACCGCTCCCCTTCTCCGCAATGGTCATAAATCGCTGCAGTTTAGACTCAAAGGCCTTCTTCTCCTCTTCGATTCTACTTTTTACTTGATCAAAAAGTTCTTTTCCCCTTACATCTTCCTTATCGGATGCAAATACCTTTTCTGCACTTGACAGGTCAAATTCTTGTGATTTCAGGACTCCTGTTTCCAAAAGTTGTTTCAAAAGCGAGCTTCCTTCCTTAGAATTGGACAATATTCGATTCACCGATTCTTTTTGGGATTGGTTCAAATTCGGTATCCATTCGTTTAACGTTTTGTTGGCGGATGACATATCCGATTTGGCAAGGGTCTCAATGGCAGCAGCTCTCAACTCCAACTCCAAAGTCTCCATTTTCGCGATCCGTTTGAAGATTGCCCTGTTTTTCCTTGGTTCATTCATCAGCGCTCGCATCGCAAGTTTCATAGTTTCCAAGGAAGAATCCTTATTCACAAAAGGGGTTACAGCACTTCTTAAGGAACTGATATTTAGTTTTCCAACAGCCTCCAAACCAATATGTTGACGAGATTCATCCCCGCTAAGCAATAAATGTTTTATCGGAGTCTCCAAGGCTCGGGTCAGTTCCTCTGATTTTACCGATGCCAGATTATTCAGGGCTAGGGAAACATGCTTCTGTGCTTTTTGGCTGCTTTGTAAAACGGGTAAAACTGCCTTAAAAACATTGCTATTTCCTAACATTCCGGTTACCAGTACAAAGGTGGCCTCATCCAAATTTTTATCATCCGTTTGCTCCCATAGGTCTACAAAGACCGCTTCCCGTTCTTTTTGGGGCAAAGCCTGACTTGCCCAAATTAGATTGGAAGTATCATAGTTGGCAGCTTCCGATGACCCGATAAAATCCAATAACTGATTTGGATAGTTCTCCAAAGCCTTTCGGGCAAGATATCTTTCAAAATTACGTTCGTATGCCCCTCCCATGGCATTCCCTTCAAGTGGCGGATTACAGCCCCCCACCAATAACCCGATAGTCTTCAGATTTGCCGTATTTACCGCCTCTAAAGTTCTTAACACCTGAGACCTTACCATCGGGTTATCATCCTTAGCGGTTTTACCCAATAAATTGGCTAGGGCATCTGCGCTAAGCATAAAAGACTGTAAAGAACGAACAGCCTCCCGCCTGAGATCATCGGATGCTGTATTTAGTAATTTTATTATCAACTTTTGGTCGTAATGTTTAATTCCTTCGAGAGACCAAAGGGCCATTATACGTGTAATCTCATCCTCTTTAACATTGGAAGCCATGGCTATGAGATCATTGGCCAATTTGCGGGTCTCTTCAATAGGACGGTCACTTATCTGGTGCCATGCGGCACGCTTCGCCCATATGGATGGGGATTTTAAATAATCAACTAGGTCATCGGTCTTTACTTCATAAAAATTTGGGATTTCCCGAGGTTTTTGAGATTTATGGCGTATTCTCCATAGGCGTCCGTGAGACTTGTCTCGGTCAGGATGCGTAGTAGCCACCTCGTTATGGGAAACAATTTTATTGTACCAATCAGCTATGTACAAACATCCGTCAGGGCCGAATTCCATATTCACCGGCCTGAACCAATCGTCTTTCGATGTCAAAAAATCAGGAAGGTGTTCAGCAGAAACTGAACCATCATTGTTCCTCACGATTTTCACCGCATTAATGGCACTACTAATGGGATTGGCAATTAGAGCAACATTTTTCCATTCCTCCGGAAATGTTCCTTCCAGATCGTCTGCGAAGGCAACCCCAGATATACCGGTCCCTCCCACACGAAACTTGTGTAATTCGGGCATCCAAGGTTGGTAGGGTCGCAGACGATCACTACCTATACCCGGAAAACCGGTCCCTACTTCCATCGGAACCACCGAATACCCCAAGTCATTGGCCTCCATGCCATACCATTGACCATTGCCCCTAAGCTTAAAACCCCAAATATTGTTCAATCCGGAGTTGATTAGTTCTATTTCTTTCGCATCTAAGGAAAAACGTGCGATTTTACTAAAGTCCATACGCACCTTCGCATCGCTCACAAGGGAACTCACTTCCCCTTTGTTCAACGCCCCATGGCTAAAATGGATCCAATCGCCCGGGCCACGAACCAAAACATGGGCCATGGTATGGGTGTCGGTTATACCGAATCCGGTGAACAAGGGTGTTCGTTTGTCTGCTTTGCCATCGTTATCGGTGTCTTCTAAAAAGAAAAGCTCCGAACCCTGCGCCACATAACTTCCATTCTTGTAGGGCAAGATACTTTGGGGAATGGTCAACCCGTCTGCCCAAACATTTGTTTTAAGGCTGTTCTTCCCATAGAGCCCGGAAAGCACCAAAATTTTATCTTTTCCTTTGGTCTTTCCGCGATACAAATCCAGAACTCGTCTAAATTCAGGATCCTTTTCCTGAGCGATAGGATCATTCATAAGTTTTAGCAGTTCTTGCCAACCTATATCCGTAACTGGATCTAAAGGATACATCTCAGCAGTCTGTGTCCACAACCTACCGGCATCATCAAATGCCATGTGGATAGGGTTGACTACGCCATTTTCTTCACTGGCCACAAGTTCTATTACGAAGCCTTCGGGAACCTGAAAACCTGCCAGTTCCTCTTGAGGAGATAATATTTTGGTACGTGCGGAATGCGTTTTATGGTTATAATCGATTTCCTCTTTTTCATCAGAACTGGTCGCATCTGCCGTTTCCGTTTTTTCTTTACACCCAAGGCTAGTTAAGGCCATAGCAAGGCCATATAAAAGTATTATTCTTTTAATTTTCATGTATTTTTCCTAAATGTTAATGCTTATGTTCCGCTACAGCTCTGTAATGGTTATATGTTTGAATTCAATCTTGGCATTTCCCCCACTGTGCAATTGAATGCCAATAACACCTGTTGCAGGAATCTTCGTATCACTCTCAAAATATTCAGCGGTTTTCACCCCATTGATGTACAATTCGTGTTTATTTTCGATGCACCTGACAATGTAGCTGTTCCATCCATCCTCGTTCAGTATGTGTTTTAAAGTACTAAGCTCTCCGCCCAAAAGCTTACCTCTTCGGTGCTCATCATAAATATCGCCCCAATATCCCTTGCCTATGTCGGCTTGGTACCCAATAATATGTCCGTTTTTAATTGTAGACCGATATTGTATTCCACTGTTGATCAATCCCGTATTATGGTCGCCCGTTAACCGAAAAAGGCAGCGAAACTCAAAATTTTTATATTTCTTCGTAGTGTATACATAGGTGTTTTCCTGGATTTTGGTTACACCGTCTCCCCCCACCAAGATGCTATCGGATACTTTCCATAGGGGCAAATTATGCGCTTTAACCGTTTTCCAGCCGTTTAATGTTTTACCATCAAAAAGGGAAGTTGTGGAAGGGACAGTTTGTGCCCTGCAACTTACATTGCTGATGATGGCAACTGTTAATAGGATCTTTGAAATAAAGAAAAAGTATCTAACTTTCTTCAAAAGTGGATTAATGCTATTTGTTTTCATCTGTTCTATTTTTTGATTTTATTTTTATGATTCAAGAGATTTTTTAGCTATAAAAATCTAGCCAATCGTCTAAGTATTGGCTAGAAAAACCACCTAAGATCAAATACTGTTACCAACCGGGGTTTTGCTCTAGTTGATTATTCAATTGTAGTTGTCTAAGTGGCAAAGGGAATAAGTAATGTTTATCGGCCTCAAAATTTCTGTTCGATGCCGGATCAGTTATAATATATCCTTCGGCATTCAAGCTCGGGGTTAGGGCGCTCCAATTAGCATGAGTCTCCCATTCGGTACCCCCGTATTTTATTCCCAAAAGAGCCTCGGGCAGAACTGTTTCGGCCGTTTTCCATCGTCTTAAATCATCGTATCTAAAGCCTTCCGCAAAAAGCTCTACCGTTCTTTCCCTTCTGATTTCCTCCAACATATCCAACCCATTTGTGGCAACGAAGGCAGCAGTTAAATGAGGTAGTCCCACTCTATCTCTCAACTTGTTAATCGATTTATCTAAATCGCTATCGGAAATAGCGCCATTCAACTCGAAAGTGGCCTCAGCAAAATTGAGTAACACTTCGGCCAATCGAATCACCGGATAATCAGTACCATTGGGAGTCTCATTTTCAAGCATAAACTTTAGGGTGATATAACCGGTCGCCGTGCGCCCTGGAATTTCAGCCAAATTGAGCGTACCTCTAGTCGGATCGTTTAAATCGGCCCAATTTCTGGTCCATGCCGCCTGCTGCGAATTATAGTACACCGTTAATGGCCTGGACATTAACATACGAGGATCACGGTGGTCGTATTCAGAATCTATTTGCCCTTTAGCTTGAAACAAGGTAGATTTATCAATAGGCAAACCATCGGTGCAGAGATACATATCTGCCAATGTTTTCGTCGGATTCAATCCATTGACGGGATCAGGTCTTGAATTATGCGGAAGCTCGTCTACATCTCGTCTGGCCACCAAGATAAATTCTTTGTTTCCCGACTTTGTGATATTGGCGGGGTTAGACTGTTTTTTATCGAGGGTGAATAAATATTTATAGTTATCATCTCCCAGTACATCGCGTCTATCGAACAATTCATACCCCTCGGATAGCACTAAATTAGCCGCTGACACCGCCTCTTGGAGCAAGTTATTGGCTCCATTACCACCATGGTATTTTTGCCATGTGCCTTCAAAGAGTGCAACTCTGCTTAAATAGGCATTGGCCGCCCCCTTTGTTACCCTACCCTCGTCTTCTGCAACCATTGCTTCAAAACTTGTAAGATCAGATGCTGCAATTTTCAAATCGGAAATAATGGAATTTACTATTTCCTCCCTGGAATTCCGCGGTGCTTGTAAGGCATCCGAATCTATGCTTAAAGGAGCATCTATTAAGGGCACTCCCCCGAATTGTCTCAATAGATTGAAATAGGCCATTGCCCTAAAAAAGTGCGATTCTCCTTTGTACTGCAATATTTCTGCCTTCAGGTCTAGGTCAGCATTCTCGATTTTTTCTATCAAGGTCGATGTTCTTCTGATCAGCGTATATGAATCATCCCACACCGCACTGGTAAAACTAGTCGTATAGTCTCCCCTACTAATAGAATTACCATTTACACTAGTCGTCAAATCACTCCAATCATCTCTAGACCACGTACCGTGAGCTGGCAAAAAATCATAATAATTATTAGCAAAAAGTTTAAAATCGCCAGGAGTTTTGAAAAAAGTGGCTTCGCTTAATTCAGTTTCTGCAAAATTGTCATCTAAATTTTGTTCGCAAGACCAAAAAATAGATATGGACAACAGTACCATTATTGATAATAATCTCGTTGTAAGTTTCATTTTATATTGTATTTTTCGGTGTTAGAATGATATGTTTAAACCAAGGGAATACGACTTATAAAGGGGGGTTACAAGACCTCTTGCTATAGGGAATTCGGGGTCTTGATTACCTTTTAAACCAGTAAAGGTCATAAGGTTTGACCCACTGAGATAGATTCTTAGATCGGCGAGTTGGATTTTATGCAACACATCTGATGGAAAAGTGTAACCCATCTGCAAATTCTTCAACCTTAAATACTTGTTGTTTATCCACTTATAGGGTGCGTCGGAATTGCGATAGTTGTTACCGTCAATGGCACCGTTGGTCGTTAATCTTGGATGCAGTGCATCGGTATTGTCAGGCGTCCAGGTCTGGCCATATAAATGTTCCCATGAAGGGGCCCACCAAGCCGAATTGCTCGGTTTATCGGAATCAAAAATATTCCATTTCCCTACGCCCTGAAAAAACATCGAAAAATCAAATCCCTTATAATCGGCTCCAAGCGTGAACGAATATGCCCAATGCTGCTCCGCATCACCTATCGCCACCATATCACCTGACTCTTCATCTCCTATTTCGGTAAATAGCTTACCGGGTTCAATTTCTCCGTCCCCGTCTAAATCTTTAAACTTTGCATCCCCGATCCTGAGGTTGTTTGATGTGCCGTCTAAAGCCACATATGCATCGAGCTCCTCTTGATTTTGAATAAGACCGTCGTACCTCAAAGAAAATGCGGTATTCGTATTATAGCCTTCAACAAAAGTATTTAATCCATCTGCGGGAATTTTGTTGTCTAACGTGGTTATCTCATTGCTATCGTCACTGAGAACACCTCCTATTCTAAAATTGAAGTCTTCTCCAATTCTTCCATTCCAATTCAAGGCCAATTCCCAACCTTTGACAGTTAAGGCCCCTCCATTGACCAAGGGTGTTGAAATACCAATGGTCGTCGGAAATTCTTGGGTAATCAATAAATCACTAATATCTTTTTTGAAATAATCAAAAGATCCTGAAATAGCGTAATCAAACAAAGAAAAATCTAAACCAACATTACCAATACTTACAGTTTCCCAAGTGGTGGATGGGCTCGCCAAGGCTGGAATAAATGCTGAATTGGTTCTAATCGGGCTATCTGGGTCACCAAAAAGATAAGTGCCGCCCAAAGCAATTTTAGGAAGAAAATCGAAGAGCCCAACATTATTTTGATTTCCTAAACTTCCCTTGGAAACCCGTAGTTTCAAATTGTTTATAAATCCTTTCGTAGCATTCATAATTCCCTCATCTGAAATTACCCAGGCTCCGGAAACTCCCCAGAAATTACCCCACCTGTTTTCTGGGGCAAAACGCGAAGACCCATCCCTTCTAAAATTGAAATCCAACAAGTATTTCTTTTTGAAATTATAACTTAGTGTGGCGAAATAGGAGTCAATAACCCAACCATTCTTCACTTCGGTCGGAAGTCCATCTTCATCGGCTCCTTGCGCAAAGGAAGGCAACTCTTCTGTGATTAAATTTTTTCTTGCCACACCGAAGCTTTCATAATGCAATTCTTCATGTGCGGCACCTAGCAAGACTGTTACGGCATGATCGCCAAAGTTACCCAAATAGCTTGCGGTAAGATTCGCTACATCATGTTCTGTAAGCGAATGACTTGAACCTGCACTACTAACGGTATTGATTTTTTGTCTTGGTTCATCGTCCCAGTCATACAACTGCACTATATTACGTTGATAAAAGTTTTTATTATTGTCAATATTTGTAGCGATATCCGCGTGGAGGGTAACCCCTATCAACGGTTTCCAATCAAGGCCGGCCTGAATGTTTTGGCGATAAGAAACCCGCTCGTCGTCACCCAATGCTTCAGCGTGTGCTATCGGGCTTTGAAACCCACCAAAATTTGCATAATTACCTTCTGGAGTTCGTATCAAGTGGCTTGGCCAAACACCGAATGAATTCGACACTGCACTATCATAACCTATGGGCAGTGTAATGTTCTGCCGCTCCATAGAAAGGTTTGTGGAAATAGATAACTTATCGGAAATATCAAACTGATATTTCACCCGGGCGAAGTATCTCTTATTGGTATTTTCCCCAAATCTAAAATTCCCTGGTTGATCTAAAAAACCAGCCGATGCATAATAGTTAGACTTATCTGTTCTACCTGATACACTTAGTTGATGCTTTTTCATAATGGCAGTTTGGTACATGTACCCCACCCAATCAATAGACTTGGTACTCATGTATGGTGTATCAGTAAAAGGCCCTGGAATTATCGCTGGGCCCGTACCGTTTTTAATGTCTTCTAGATATGGTGCTATATATGAATAGAAGTGGTTTTGAATACCATCATTGGCATGGGCCTCTAAATGCATATCAAAATGTTGCCCGAGATTTACACGCTTCGGGTGCTCTCCAACAGTGTTTACCGACACATTTGTGGAATATTCAATAACGGGCTTGCTTGAAGTGCCTTTTTTTGTTGTAACCAGCAATACACCACCTGCAGCACGCGCTCCATAAATGGCTGCTTGGGCATCTTTCAAGACCGTAATATTGGCAATATCATCAGGATTTAACTGATTCAATGCGCTACCATTATTTTCTGGCTGAACAATACCATCGATAACGATGAGAATTCCAGCACCATCACCGGTGGTCGAGCTTATTCCCCTTAACCTGATAAACGGCACATCGGTACCAACCTTTCCTCCTCCCCCGTTTACAATTTGCAGTCCGGGAATTGCCCCTTGCAAAGACTCGAAAACATTGGACTGTGGTTTAGACTCCAGTTGTTTTTTATCCAATTTAAAAACCGATCCGGTTAGCTCACCTTTGGTTTTCGTACCATACCCCACTACAACAACTTCATCAAGGCCTGAGGCGTTTTCTTCTAGCGCTATGGTATAATTCGATTCACTGTTTATGGAAATCTCTTTGGTACTGAATCCGATGTAAGAAATAATTAAGGTAGTATTTTCAGGGGCAACCAAAATACTGAAATTACCGTCAAAATCAGTCTGAATGCCATTGGTCGTGCCCTTTTCAAGAACATTGGCGCCCGCTAGCGGTGTACCTTCCGAATCGGTTACAAACCCTGTAATCTCTCTTGGTTGTTGTTCTTTATTCTTAGCTTTTGCTTCTATTAATTTCTCCGAAGCATGTTCATTAGGGGCTCTGGATATGGAGGGATTCCCATATACAATAAAAGAACTGATACCCATAAGTATCAAGAAAAATCTAATTGGGAGCAAGAACAAATTTCCAATATTCATCTTTGGGCCATTAAACCTATGTTTTCGCTTTTTATTCATATTTATTATTGGTTTATTGTTGGTTGTTATCTGGTAGTGCGTAATGCATGGGTACCTCTTTAAGTTGAGTGATCTATAATTTTTTGCATTGTTGATCGTGTAAAAATTATTAGAAACCAAATGTCAAATCCGTTTTGTCTTCTATGGCCTATAAAAGGAAGATTTGCAGCTGTTTTTTAAGTTGGTTTTGATTGCCCTAAAGTAGTTTTAGGTTTGAAAAATTGGGCAGTTTTGAGCGCCCATTCTGTCCCAAGATGGGTAGTGGGACGTCCCAACACCCTATTATACAGTATTTTTGAGTATTTTTTAAAACAGACATCAAACAGACATCAGTAGAAGAATTTTAATATTTACTAAAAATATCGGACTTATATTTTGTGCTTATAGGATGGAAAATTGCCTAATGGAAGGGAAAGCATTTAATAGACCGCCAACTTTCCTTAAAATGAACCTCATTTTTACGACACAATCAATATTCATTATCGCTCTTGTCGCTATTACAAATTCATTATAATAATAGTGGGCTTGTACAGCTACTTCCGTAGAAATAATTATTCTTATGATATTTTAATGGAGGTGCTTGAACTCAATTTTTAAATCAATGCTTTTTGTCAAGGCTCTTTTTATATTCTGAAGGTGTTCGCTTGGTGATTGATTTAAATACTCTGTAAAATGAGGTTTTTGAACTAAAACCACTCTTTTCGGCAAGGTACATCATGGTATAGACCTCATTTTCAGGATCTTTTAATTGCCTTTTAAATTCTTGCACTCTTAAATAGTTGATATAATTGGTCAAAGTGGTTCCTTCTGCTTTTTCAAACAGAAGATTAATGTCATCTTCATTGATCCCTGAAATTTGTACAATTTGACCTACGGCCGGGTTGTGCTCCTTATATATGTTCGAATTTTCAATGCTCTTCTTTAACCTTTTGAATTTTTCCATTTCTTCATCGCTTATCTCGGCTTTGGGTACGATTTTCTTTCGGAAAATGGTTTTCCTAGAGAAAAAATAAGATAATGTAAGTACAAAGAGGGCAAAAATTAGATATAGCCAAATATTGAAATTCACAGGCTTGTTGTAAAAAATAATGTCGTCAACCATGATATGTCCCCATCCACCTGAGTAATGGTCTACAATTTCTATTCGAGCGTTCTTGCCCTTAAATTGTGACACATCCCATTGGTGCCATCGCATTTGACCGTCATCTTGTCCGACTTGGGAATAAACAACAGAATCGTTTATAACTAAATTGATACAGGTTTTGTCTTTGTGCGCCCCCCCTCCAACCAGAAACTTTATACCATCATATTTAATTTTAAACAATTTCGAAGTCAGTTTTCCTTGTTTCGTATCATGGGTCTCACCGAATGAAAAAGCAAAAAACTTCCCATTAAATCCATTAGCAGTTATAGGATAGTATACGTTGGTTCTGTTTCTTGGAATTTCGAAGGCTTCCCCTTCCACCTTCCAATTAGCATAAGATCCACTTTCGAAATCTTCAAATATTTCCACCACGGGATATCTAAAATCACTAAAGACAAAATGATCAACGATTATGCTTGCGATGGAACTATATTCGAAATCAGTTGCAATTGCGTCTACAACTTCGATGACGGCCTCTTCTCCCTCCAAATCAGCAACGTCCCATGTGATTTTTCTAAGTGTATAATCATTCATACCAGCAATAGTTCTAACTACCTTATTACCGATAATCAGATTGACACATTCTCGGGTATCATGATTACCTCCGCCCATCAAGAAATGAATGTACTTTCTGTTAATGATGAACGGTTTAGAAACTAACTTGCCTTGATTGTAACTTAACCCCTCTCCTTCAAAATTGGAAAATGCGAAAAATTTGCCTTGTGTATTATATATATTCTCTGATACGGAATCGAGTTGGGTAGGCTTGTTAAATGCTACCCCCAATTTATTCCAATTATCAAAGTTGCCGCTTTCAAAATCTTCGAATACAATATTCGGTCGTTCAGGCGAGGAGCACGAAGCTAGAAATAATGTTATAAAAAAACCCAAACGACGTAACATTGATACAACAAATGCTAATTAAACATGAATTGATAAATATACATATGACCGACCCAATTGCAAAATATCGACTAAAATTCAACAGGTATTAGACTTCTTTATGACAACAGTTATGTTATACAAGTTATGGTGGCTTTCTACCCATGGCTATGATCAACACGAAAAGATAGGAACACAAACCTGCAAAAGCATCCAACCTGTTCAGACTTTCCCTAAAAGGCTCTTTTACATAGCGTAACGATTCATTGATACCTGCCCTAACATTATCATCCCTATTCTTTATTGTTAATTATATTTAACCCGTCTTGTTCATCCCCGTTCAAATGAATAACTTTACCCGTTTGCGTTATTATTTCATGATAAATATCTTCTTAAAACAAGTAGAAACCTAAAGAGCACTGTTTTGACGAAGTTGCTCGATTAGGCACTTAAAAACAACCTCCTCCTAAAATCTCGGTAGACAGCATCAAATAGTATTATACCATGAAAAAATTGATTACGACTCTTCTTATTGTAATATTGGCCTCCTGCAGCACGAAAATAAAGAAGAATGAAAAAGTCCATTCCCCAAAAACTATCAAAAAAGAACTTGCTGAACTACAATCTCGCAGTCCGATGATGGGCTGGGCAAGTTGGAACAATTACAGAATTAATATAAATGAAGATATCATAAAATCGCAAGCAGATGCCATGGTGGCTTCCGGACTAGCGAAGTACGGTTATTCTTATATAAATATTGATGACGGTTTTTTTGGGGGGAGAGATGAGACGGGCAATATCCTGGTACATAAAAGAAGGTTTCCCAACGGTATGAAATCATTATCGGACTATATTCATTCAAAAGGTTTGAATTCTGGAATATATTCCGATGCCGGCATTAATACCTGTGCCTCGTATTGGGATAAGGATACCATAGGAAGCGGTATGGGATTGTATGGCCATGATCGGCGAGATTTGACAACGTTTTTAAAGGACTGGGAATACGATTTCATTAAAGTTGATTGGTGTGGCGGCGAGTGGTTGGGATTGGATGAAAAAACTCGGTACACGGAAATTGGCGCAATGATAAAGGCCATAAAACCGGAAGCAAAATACAATGTTTGTAGGTGGAAATTTCCTGGCAAATGGGTCACTCAAATAGCCGACTCTTGGAGAATTTCAGGGGATATCGATAACACCTTCGAATCAATATTAAGAATAATCGACCTCAATGCAGACTTATGGCCCTATGCCTCCTATGGCCATTACAATGATATGGACATGTTACAGGTTGGGCGTGGAATGAGCTACGAAGAAGATAAAACACATTTTACAATGTGGTGTATGATGCACTCACCCCTACTGCTAGGCAATGACCTGAATACGATGTCTAAAGAAACGCTCGGAATTATTACAAACAAAGATCTGATTGCGATTAACCAGAGTTCTTTTATTTACCAGTCCCGACGGGTAATTGATTTGGGAGAATTAGAGGTCTGGGCAAAACCCTTAATATCGACCATGAGTGGTGAAGTGGCCGTCGTTTTATTAAATAGGTCGAAAACGGCTCAAGCGATTTCATTTTCGTTAGAATCAGTAGGTTTAGATGCGTCAAAAGGATATACCATAAAAGATTTATGGACAAAAGAGGTCTATCAGCGAGCAACCCAACAGGAAATAGCAAGGGAAGTACCAAGCCATGGAGTTGTTGTACTGAGTATAAAAGGCGAATCTTTGCCTTTTAACATATTTCAATACAAGGATAAATAGTAGATTCGTTTCAAGCTAGAATAAGGCGTTCTTTTTTATACTAATTACCCTAAAAGGTGTGAATTATTATTTGCTTGGTCAGGGTGGGCGTACAAAAGTTGGCGGAAAAACGAGGCAATAACATTGCCAGACCATGGTATGTTCAAAGGTAGTTTTGAGGGTTAGGATCTTCAAGTATCAAAGCGAAACTATCAAAAAGGGATATTTAAATTCCCAACCAAGGACTGCAAGAATAATATGGCCCAACAACCTGTTTGGCAGAAAAATGCGCAGGTTCAAAGCTACCATGAACGCAAATTGAATTATCCACTGCCCAGAATATTTTGTACCCAACTTTATAAGCATTATAGAAAACCAGGCCCAGGTATGGGATATTGCTTTTGAAGAGACTGAACAGGGGTGATTGTACCTGACCGTAATCATCGAACTGTTTTATAGAAGAGCGGGGTTGGTCAATAGGCGAACCCCCTACTAAAAGCTACCCTGTCTTCGTAGTGTACAAAACTCGGTTTTTGGTCGCTTCGTGCTATTTTATAAGCAAATTGTATGCAAACAAAAAAAGAGGCTCAACCCAAAGACAGTTGAAACCTCATTTTTTACTTGGTCGGGATGACAGAGCTTACTTTCCCCTATCAAACATCTTATTTTCAATTAGTTAGATATTTAAATCCTAATTAAAACCCTTTTAAGGACACCCCCTATTCTTGGAGTAAAAAAGTAGCTAAAGAACGTAAATTTTATGTGCTTTTACCGCTATAAATTTACGAAGAAAAACCATATCCAAGTGGCGTTTTTAAATAGTTTGGTTTGGATGATATATTTTAGTTTAAAGATTAGTACCCAAAAAACCTTCGATTTTTAAGATCATCTATCGAAAAATGAATCCACTATAACAACGCCGTCATTTCGCTAATGAATGGTTGATTATAAAAACGCTTGCCAGTAGCATTATACATTGCATTGGCCAATGCAGCAAAAATCGGTGGAAAAGTCGGCTCACCTAAACCAGTTGGGTCAACATCGTTTTCAACGAAATACACATCGATTTCTTTCGGAGATTCACTCATACGAATCATTCGGTAGTTGTCAAAATTACTTTGCTGAGGAATGCCATCCTTGAAAGTCAGTTCTCCATAAAGAGCATTCCCAATTCCGTCTACGATTCCACCTTCACATAAGTTTGCTGCCGCATCAGGGTTAATTACAATACCGCAATCAATGACACAAGTAACTTTTTGAATGTTAGGTTGGTTATTTTCCATTGTCATATCAACAACCTGTGCAGCATACGAATTATGACAGAAATAGGCCGCTACACCTCTTTTTAGATCAGAATTGGTATTACCCCAATTTGATTTTTCTTTTACCAATTTCAGAACGCCAGCATAGCGGTCTGCATCATAATCTTTTTTTTCGCCTACTGGATTTTTTGCCGCACGGTTTAAAAGTTCCAAACGAAAATCGATCGGGTCTTTTCCTGCGGCTTCGGCAACTTCATCCAAAAATGATTGTTCGGCACTTGCCATAAAGTTAGAGCGCGGTGCTCGAAAAGACCCGATTGTAATATTGGTGCTAATTGTCCAACTTTCGGCTAGGTAATTGTCTACTGCTCCCGCTGGAAACCTATCTGGGTACAAGGGACTTTCAGGAATGCCTCCGGCATTGATATGAACAGCTGTTAAATTATTTTTTGAATCCAAAGCAGCTTTATAGGTAATCTGATAAGCCGGGCGATAAATACCGCCGGTCATATCATCTTCACGGGTATAGACCAATTTTACGGGAGCCTTCATTTTTTGGGAAATAACTGCCGCTTTCAAAGCCCAATGGGCATAGGAACGCCGCCCATAGCCACCTCCAAGTCGTGTCAATTCGATGTCTATTTGTTCAACAGGAATTCCTAATCTGGCCGAAATAGCCTGTTCTGTGAGCTCCGCTTTTTGAAGAGGTCCAGATAGTTTGGCACTATCACTTTTCACATCAGCGAAAAAGTTCATAGGCTCCATACAGTTGTGCGCCAGAAAAGGAGCGGTATAGGTTCGCTCAACGACTTTTGCCGCATTTCGGAAAGCTGCTTCTGAATTACCATCCTTGCGGACGACTTCCGCTTTTTTGGAACCCATTGCTTCCATCTGTGCTTTATGGTCCGAGCTACTTTCCAATCCCGAAGGGATCGTAAGGGTCTGCTTTGGCCCTCGATAAGGCTGCCTTGCTTCTGTATAGGTTTCAAAAGGTTCCCATGCAACCGAGATTGCTTTTTTGGCGTTCATGACCTCCCAAGTAGAATTGCCTACAATGGCAACCACTTCGAGAAAGGTACAGGTATCAAAATGTTGCCTTTCGTAATCATCATCGAGAACTTTAATCGTAAAAACATCTTGAATACCCGGCATCGATTTTACCGACGCATCATCGACAGATTTAAATTTCATCCCGAAAGCAGGAGGATGCACGATCATGGCGGTCAACATACCTTCGCTAAAGGTATCAATTCCGAACAACGGTTTTCCGGTCATGATTTTGAGTCCGTCTACATTCTTTTTGGAAGTCCCGATGATTTTAAAGTCATCGATCTCTTTTAATTCCACTTCCTCAGGAATAGAAACTTGAGCCGCTGCCGAGGCCAGTTCGCCGTAGGATGTTGATTTTTCAGTTGGTTTATGAAGTACTTGCCCAGATTCCGTGGTAATTTCTTCAAAAGGAACCGACCATGCTGTTGCGGCTGCCGCTTTTAGCATGTGCCTCGCGGAAGCCCCCGCCATGCGAAGTCCTTCCCAACTCGTTCGAATGGCTTGACTACCGCCTATGAACTGACGGTTGTACAGATCGGTGTTTAGGGGCGCTTGTTCAACGATTACGTCCGCCCAGTCTACGTCCAGTTCCTCCGCAACGATCATGGGCATGGCGGTCTTTACATTCTGACCACCTTCGGGATTCGGTGACATGATAGTAACTTGACCATTGTCCGCTATTTTGAGATACCCATTAAGTTCAAACCACTCCTTGGGTAAACTATTGACTTCCTCTGCGGTCATTTTACAGGATGCCAACCAGTTAAAACCTAGCATCAAGCCGCCTCCGGCCAAAGCCGAACTTTTAATGAATGAACGTCTGCCTATAGCTGTTTTTACAAGGGTCATGCTCTAAGTCTTATTTAAATCCAGTATAATCGGTTATCCTACTATTTGTTTTTCCGTAACAAAGGGTTGTCGGTAATGTCGCTGTCCCGTTGCTTTATAAAGTGCATTGGCAACAGCACCAAAAATTGGAGGAAACGGTGGTTCTCCCATTCCTGTCGGAGCAATTTCATTTGCCACAAAATGTACCTCGATTTCTTTTGGGGCATCGCTCATGCGAATCATTTGATATTGATGGAAATTAGTTTTTTGGGGTACACCATCTTTAAACGTCAACTCGCCAAAAAAGGCATTTCCAATGCCGTCCGTTATGGCACCCTCGGCCATGTTCGTAGCAGCATCGGGATTAACTACGATTCCACAATCGATAGCACAAACCACTTTTTCAACAACGGGTTTTCCTTCTTCCATCCGAATATCCAGAACATGCGCAGCGTATGAATTATGGCAGAAGTATGCGGATACCCCTCGATGTACATTTGCCGGGGTTTGATTCCAATCCGATTTCTCCCGCAACAATTCCAAAACCCCTGCATAGCGTTCGGCATCATAATCATTTTGCTCTCCGACGGGATTTTCCTTGGCACGTTTTAAAAGATCCAATCGAAAGTGGATAGGGTCTTTGCCCGCTGCTTCCGCAACTTCATCCAAAAAAGATTGCTCGGCACCTGCCATAAAATTGGAACGGGGTGCCCGGAATGCCCCAATGGTAATATTGGAATCAATGGACCATTCTTCGGCCAAATAATTGTCCAAAGCACCAGCCGGAAAACGATTGGCAAACAATGGACTCTCAGGAATTCCACCAGCCTTAACATGCAAGGCAGTCAGATTATTATTTTGATCCAAGGCAGCCCGATAGGTCGCTTGATAGGCGGGACGATAAATACCATTGGTCATATCATCTTCACGGGTATATACTAATTTTACCGGTGCATTTACCTTTTGGGAAATCAATGCAGCTTCCACGACATAATGGGCATAGGCCTTACGACCAAATCCACCACCCATTCGAGGCATTTCCATAGTGATGTTTTCCGCAGGAATTCCCAAACCAGAAGCAATTGTCGGGACAATTAAACTTGGAATTTGAATAGGCGCGGCAATCTGTGCTTTGTCTCCTTCTACATGAGCAAAAGCATTCATAGGCTCCATGCAATTATGGGCTAGAAAGGGAGCGGAATAGGTTCTCTCTATAACTTTCGCGGCATTTTTAAAAGCCTTTGCAGGGTCACCATCTTCACGGACTATTTTACCGGGCCTACTAGAAAGTTCTTCCATTTTAGCCTTATGACTGGCTGAAGATTCCAAACCGGCAGGAATATTTTTTGTTTCCTTACCCCGAAACCCGGCAATCGTTTCGGAATAGGCGGCAATGGGTTTCCATTCAACTTTTAATTTCTTTTTGGCCTGTAACACTTCCCATGTCGAATTTCCGACTATTGCGACTATTTCGGGGAAGGCATTCGTATCGAAACCGCCTTTCTCATAACCATCTTTAAAACTTTTGATTGCAACTACATCTTTTATTCCAGGCATTGCTTTTGCCGCACTATTATCAACAGATTTCAAGGTCATTCCAAAAGCGGGTGGATGCTCGATCATAGCGATCAACATGCCTTCTTTTTGGTAATCCAATCCGAACATCGGTTCGCCAGTAACGATGCGCTTCGCATCGACATTTTTGTGGGATTTACCAATGATTTTAAAGTCTCTGACCTCTTTTAGTTGCACATCTTCAGGAATGGTAATTTTAGCAGCGGCTGAAGCCATTTCACCATATGCCGCTGATTTTTCACTTGTTTTATGATAGAGTACACCATTTTCCGTTGTTATTTCTTCTGCCGGAACCTGCCATGCTTCCGCGGCTGCTGCCACCAACATGTGTCTTGCAGAGGCACCTGCCATGCGAAGGGGTTCCCATCGGGTCATGATACCACGACTACCACCAGTAAATTGCATTCCATATTTTTCCGCGTGATAGGGCGCTTGCTCCACAACGACGTTTTTCCAATTGATATCCAATTCCTCGGCGACGATCATGGGCATCGAAGTGCGGATGTTTTGACCGAATTCAGGATTTGGGGTATAGATCGACACTACGCCATTGTCCCCGATTTTTAAATACGAATTCATCTCGAACCACTCCTTGGGCATGGCCAAAATTTCTTCTTCGGTTTTGTTCTTGCAAGAGGCCAGCCAATTAAAGCCGAGTACCAATCCTCCGCTTGCAAGGGTAGTTGACCGTATAAAGGCGCGTCTGCCTATTTTTGTTTTGATGAGTGTCATTTTATGAGATTTTGGGGGGTGCTCAACGCTTAAGCGTTAGCAGAGTTTGCTGCGATTTTAACTGCTTTTTTAATACGGGTATACGTTCCACAACGGCAGATATTTCCATTCATGGCGGTTTCGATTTCGTCGTCAGAAGGATTCGGATTTTTTTCCAATAAGGCCGAGGCGGTCATGATCTGTCCTGCTTGGCAATAGCCACATTGCGGCACATCAACTTCTAGCCATGCTTGTTGAACTGGATGGTCGCCTTTTTCCGATAGCCCTTCGATAGTTGTGATTTCTTTGTCCCCAATTGAGGAAACAGGAAGTTGACAGGACCGAACCGCATTGCCATCTAAGTGTATGGTACAGGCACCACATTGTGCGATACCGCAACCGTATTTCGTGCCGACCAACTTGATGTGGTCTCGTAAAACCCAAAGCATGGGTGTTGTTGGGTCGAGGTCCACCTCTTGTTTAGTTCCGTTGATGTTGAGTGTAAATGATGCCATGATATTCTTGTTTTTATAGAGACTGTTCTAAAGTTACTGATTTTATGGAAGTTCGTTTTTTGTAATTCTGTTAAAAAAAAGTGTTCTATTGGTGTAAAACATTTATTTGCTTCAGCCATTTTTGCACCGCTTCCCTTACTTCGACTTCCCGTTTTCCCTCCATCACAAAATAAATACCGTCCCTTTCCACGCCGCCTTCGACCGACAATTCGTTAAGAATGGAGCTATTCGGACTCAGCTCTTTTAGCGTACTCAGGCTGCTGCCAAGTCCATAACCAGCATTGGTATTGAAGGGAATGATAGTTTTATCTTTCAAATCATATTCGTTTAAAAAACTCTTCATGGGCGGTGGCAGTTGCATGCCCCAAGTAGGGAATCCGAAGAAGATGGTATCATATTGCCCTATATCTACTTTCGTTTTTAAGAGAGGCAAAAATCCGCTCGCATTCTCCTCGGCCACCTGTTTTACGATGGCATCATAGTCTTCGGGATATGGGTTTTCCAATTCCACTGCCACCAAATCGCCACCTACTTCTTTTTGAATCATTTCGGCAACCGTTTTGGTGTTGTTGGTACGGGAGAGATAGAGGATAAGCGTCCTTTCGGAACTTTGGAAATTTCCTATTGCACCGAACTTTTCCACCTGCAAGTCGGCTAAGCCCAGAGAAATAAATAGATACAATGTGTAAACCGCAAATTTCATGAAATCGAATTATTCTAATCTCTGGTAAGAAGTTTACTAAAGGTCAAATCGGCCAATTGCCAGTTGTCATTTTCCTTTACATAGACCTCCGTAACCATAAAAGGGTTGGTTACTTCATTATTACCCACGACAGCCAGCAAAGTAATTCGATTCCAAAGAATGGCGGTTTTGTCATTCAAAACTTCTACCATTGTTTCATGGACATCCGCCTTTTTATAATGGATGCCGCCACTTCGGATAATATCCACTTCCCGATCTTTGCTCCAAGTACCGCCCATGTGCACGAACTTGGCCTTTTCATGAAAGAGTTGCGCCAGTTTATCCGCATCCTTGTCCGCCATCCATTGCCATTTTTGTTGGGAGAGTTGCTTGATTTCCTGTTCGATATCGGCGGATTGCGCCATAGCCATTGGTACGCTTAAAAAAGCGATCAGTACGCCTAAAATCAGTTTTCTATTCATCGTTTTGTTTTTTGTTTAAAGTTTAGTGTTTAATTTCATGGGTGTCCCTAACACTGCTAAAGGTCAGGTCCAGCAATTTCCAATCGTCCCCTTCCTTTTGATAGAATTCCGTTACTGTAAATTCGGTCGTAACATCGTTGCCCCTTACGTGGGCGGTAAGCGTAATACGGTTCCAGAGTACGACAGTGTCCTTTCCGAACGTTTCTACGGCCACGTCATGAACCTCGGCATTCTTGTACCAAATACTTCCCGATTCGATGATTTCCAGCTCCCTGTCCTTTTTCCAAGAACCGCTCATGTGTACAAATTTGGATTTGTCATGGAACAACGAAGCCAATTTGTCCACATCTTTATCCGCCATCCATTGCCATTTTTGTTTGGAGAGTTCCTTGATTTCTTCTTCGATGCCGTTGCCTTGAGCGAAAGATGACGCACTAATTAGAATCAAAAAGATTCCGAATACAAGATTTTTCATTTTTTAAGTGTTTAAAAGTTACTACTGAATACTATTATTTATTGCAATGAGGTATACTTTTTAATGGGTCATTAACAAGTTTCCCAAACCTATGGAAAATTTAAGATAGTCGGGTTACCTGATTTACTGATTTACTTACCATTTTTACTGATTTTGATAGGTTATATGGCTTATTCACAAAACATTAACTAAATTCGGAAAAAGGCAAATACCTATGGTCTCAACTAAAGATTTGATAAAGGTGAATGACTATTGCTCAAAATTCAATCTGTCAACCTTGCACCCGTTGGTCAGTGTGCATGATTTGTCGGAAGGCACCTTGGATGGGCGGGAACATGCCGAAGCCGTCAGGTATCACTTTTACGGTGTTTTCCTGAAACAAGGGGAGGGTTGTATTTTAAGATATGGCCGTCAGAACTATGATTACCAAGATGGGACCTTGGTGTTTTTAGCACCTGGACAGGTAGTACACGTCGGGCATATCGATGCTAGTTTTAAACCGTACGGTCATGCGCTTTTGTTTCATCCCGATTTGTTTTATGGAACCCAATTGGCCAAAACGATTAGCGAGTACAGTTTTTTCTCCTATCTATCCCATGAAGCACTCCATATCTCAAAAAAGGAACGGCAATTGGTGTTGGACTTATTTGATAAGATACGAACTGAACTTTCCCACGGAATAGATAAGCACAGTAAAGAACTCGTCGTTGCTAATATCCAACTATTTTTGAAATACTGTATGCGGTTCTACGATCGGCAGTTTATTACCAGGGAAAAGGAAAACCTTGGGGTTATACAACGGTTTGAAATGTCCTTGAATTCCTATATCCAAACTGGAAAAGCCAGAGAGTTGGGTACCCCTTCGGTCGGCTATTTTGCGAAGGAACAAAATCTGTCTTCCAATTATTTCGGCGACCTGGTCAAAAAGGAAACCGGGAAAAGTGCCAACGATCATATTCAGGACCAGTTGATCGAGATAGCCAAACAAAAAATCTTTGATCCGGAGAAAACCTTAAGCGAAATTGCCTATGAGCTTGGGTTTAAATATCCGCAACACTTTACCCGACTTTTTAAAAATAAAGTAGGGTATTCGCCACAGAAATTTCGGTCATTGAATTGATTCTTCCATTACCATCCAAGATTCTGGCTAGGGTAAACTAGGTGCTAAAAAACGGCCGTTTTACGATACTATTTCTTAAGCAGGCAATACATTTTCTGAGAGTGTCCCATTCTTGGTCTCATTTAGTAGTTTCGTTAATTAACCTTTTGGCGGACTCTTTCGGGTAGGTAATATCGCAAGATGTTTATCCCATCGACAGATATGCTGGCTATGTCGAAATTTTTAGATTTTATCGACATATTTCACAAATACAACAACTAATTATCTATAAAAGCAGCTGCCATTAACTCTTGCTCAGCCCTTGAGATTCCGATTTCATTCGCAATCTTTTTCCATTGGCGCACGGAGTCTAGAACTTCTTCGATAATAGTATCCATTTGCGCATTATCCAATCGGAAGTACTCCCCTACGCTTTTTGCCAGCTCCAAATCCAAAGCATTGTTCTCCATGTCAATATTTAATACTAGTCCGTCTTTGTCTATCGATGGGTTAATATCATAAGCGGGAGAAAGTATCCAACCTTTTGAAGTCAAAATAAATCCATGATTACGCAAATGGTCATCGGTATTCGAAACCGCGATATTAAAAACAATTCGACGCCATAACTGGTGTAGGTTTTTATCAATGTTCACCCCATTGGTTTGGATAAATTCGGCAATGTCTAGATAACTTGCTGGGCTATCCCGAATGGTGTCCTCATTATTCCCTGTCATGGTCATGGCTGATGAAAAATGGATACGCTCTTTCCTTATTCTATCAAAACGTTGTGTAAAAAAGGTATTATAGTTTCCAGTAATTTTTTCAATTTGGGAGGGTGCCATTTCGATTCCACAATTTATCGCCAATCGATATGCCAAAAATTCCCATA